>Ga0247609_10000771_pt1 | contig 41872 bp, 31 predicted proteins | sample 172DNAGHGlowgp2_FD_193487 | JGI IMG/M metagenome (GOLD analysis project Ga0247609, IMG submission 193487) | Sheep rumen microbial communities from Palmerston North, Manawatu-Wanganui, New Zealand - 1728 DNA GHGlow gp2 | ecosystem: Host-associated > Mammals > Digestive system > Stomach > Rumen ... | reverse complement strand
AATCTTCGAGCGGATTGCGCTGTAATCTTTTCCCGCAGAATGATTTTATTTATGGAAATATTTTAATTCCTGCAGACCTTGATGCAGCTTTTTCACAGGGCTTCGATGCTTTTGTTCATCTTGCCGCTTTTAAAGCTGCCGGCGAAAGTATGTTTCTGCCGGAAAAATATAGTGTAAACAATATCACAGGTACATTAAATATCATGAATGCGGCTGTAAAATATAATTGTAAGAAAATGATTTTTTCTTCTTCGGCTGCAGTTTTTGGTGCACCTGAATATCTTCCGATTGATGAAGATCATCCAAAAAATCCGGAAAACTACTACGGCTTTACAAAGCTTGAAATTGAACGCTTTATGGGCTGGTACGATAAACTTAAAGGACTTCGTTATGCTGCCCTGCGATATTTTAATGCGGCTGGTTATGATCCTGATGGAGAAATTCGTGGGCTTGAACAAAATCCTGCAAACTTACTGCCTCGTGTAATGGAAGTTGCTGCCGGAATGAAGCCAGGTATGAAGGTTTTTGGAACCGATTATGATACTCGTGACGGAACTTGTATCCGCGATTATGTTCATGTTACAGACCTTGCCCGCGCTCATGTTATGGCTTTAGATTACATTACAAAAAATGATAAGAGCCTGGCTTTGAATCTTGGAACCGAAAAGGGCACAACAGTAAAAGAAATTATTGATGCTGCAAGAAAGATTACAGGTAAAGAAATTCCTGCAGAAGATGTTGAGCGCCGTCCGGGAGATCCTGCCTGCCTTTATGCAACTTCTAAACGTGCAAAAGAGCTTTTGGGCTGGGAACCAAAATACAGCGATGTTGAAACTCTTGTAAAAACAACCTGGGAAGTGTATCGATAAATGAATGCAAAAGAATTTTTGAAGAATAATAGTCAAAAAATTGTCGAGCTTGAGACTCTGCTTACAAGTATTCCTGCAATTGCACCTGAAGGTGGTGGAGACGGAGAAACAAAAAAGTGTGATGCTCTGGAAGCCTGGCTTAGGGAAAATGGTTTTGAAAACTTTGAGCGTTTTGAAGCCCCTGATTCCCGCGTTTCTTCCGGTAAACGTCCTTCGCTTGTAGTAACAATTCCTGGAAAAGATGATTCTAAAAATATCTGGGTTATGGCTCATATTGATGTTGTTCCAACCGGCGATTTATCTCTTTGGAAAAGTGACCCCTGGAAGCTTGTAGAAAAAGACGGAAAACTTTTTGGTCGTGGAGTAGAGGATAATCAGCAGGGCTTATGTTCTGCAGTTTTTGCGGGGCTTTACCTTTTAAAAAATGGAATCCTTCCTGCAAATACTGTAAAGCTTCTTTTTGTTGCCGACGAAGAAAATGGAAGTGAATACGGCGTAAAATGGCTTTTAAAAAACACAAAGCTTTTTAATAGATCGGACCTTATTCTTATTCCGGATGGCGGCGACAGCCTTGGTCAGACAATTGAAATTGCAGAAAAAAATCTTTTATGGCTTAGCCTTCATGTAATGGGAAAGCAGACTCACGGTTCAAGACCAGATAGCGGTGCAAATGCCTGTCTTGCGGCTTCTGCCCTTAGCCTTGAACTTCATAAGCTTGAAAGCATTTTTAATAAACATGATTCACTTTTTGAACCAGACTATTCTACCTTCCAGCCTACAAAGCGAGAAAAGAATGTAGACAGCATAAATATCATTCCGGGAGAAGACTGGTTTTGTATGGACTGCCGAATCCTGCCATGCTATGCACTTTCTGATGTTCTTGCCAAGGTTGACCAAGCCTGCCGCAAAATTGAGGCTGAATATGGTGTAAAGGTTGAATATACCTGTCCGCAAAAATCAGAGAGTCCTGCAACTCCTGTAGAGTCAGAAGTAGCACAAAAGCTTGCTGCTGCAATTAAAAAGGTTCATGGCCTTGAAGCCCGCTTTATTGGAATTGGCGGAGGAACTGTTGGTGCAGAATTCCGCCGCGAAGGCTATAATGCTGTTGTCTGGAGTACCCTTGATGACCAGGCCCACCAGCCGAATGAGTATTGCCTGGTAGAGAATCTTATTAAAGATTCTGAGACACTTATAGAATTATTTATCGAATCTTAAAGAAGATTCCAAGCATAGCGCATGTAATCAAAATCTGCATAATCATGAACTTTATGAGAACCTGGGTTGGTGACCAGCCCCGGTTTTTTCTCATATGGTCATGAAGAGGGAATCTGATATTTTCAAAAATCTTGATTTTGAAAAAGCGGAGGAGTGCAACTTTTAAAAGTCCCATACCACCGTTTACAAAAATGATTGAACTAGTTGCAAGAATAAGGAAGGGGTTTCCGCTAATCATTACGCATACGCCAATAAAAAATCCAAGTGCACGGCTGCCGGCGTCGCCCATAAGACATTTGCTTGGAAAAGCGTTGAGCCACAAATATCCCATTACAACTCCGGCCATTGCAAAAAGCATGATTGCCCAGTTTGCACCGCTTGGGAAATGTGGAAGCAGAAGATAGGCAGAAATATCAACGTGACCAAGAACGAAATAGAAAACTGCACCAAGAGTTAAAAGCGCAATTAAAACAAGAGTTGCAGAAAGTCCGTCTACACCGTCTGTACAGTTTGTTGTGTTTATAGAAGCCCAGATCATTACAGTACAAAGAATAATATAAACAACTGGATGAACTGTAATTAGGTTTGGTGTAAATGGAAGCCAGAATTTTACAATTCCATCCGGCGAAGACTGTTTTAAGCCGTAATACAAAACAAAAGCAGCGGCTACACTTAAAATCAAATCAAGAGCGCCTTTAAGATATTCTCCCCAGGAGGTAATACTGCGGTCATCAAGATAGCCCGTGAGCATTGTAAGCCAGGTAAGGGCAAGAATAGAACCTCTAACCCAGGTCATTGGAACTAATAAAAGACAAAGAACTGTGAAAATAGAAATAAAGACAATTCCCGCACCTGTAGGTTTTCCTTTGGCGGCTTCGGCATTGTCTTTTAAGGTAAACTCGCGGCCTCTGTCGTGAGGAAGCTTATCAAAAAACTTTGGAATCAATTTGTAGGCTGCAAAATATCCGGAATAAAGTGCAACTGCAATAAGAACTGCATAAGAAGTTAAAAGTCTGGCTGGACCCCAGAACTGCTGTAAATATTGTCCTAAGTAAAAAATCATAAAAGCCTTCTATAAATATTTATGTTTGCGCACTAGTTTATCCTAATTCAAAAATAAAATCAGTAACTTATGTGCGGCATATTTGTAAAAATCATTGAAATTAAATGATCATTGCAAAAATTAATAAATTCTTCATCATTCTGTGTTCCACCCGGCTGGATGATTGCCTTGAGCCCTAAGTCTGCCAGCTGTCTGATTGAATCACAAAGTGGAGTAGCACAGTCGCAGACAAGAACATCTGCAATGTTTAACTGCATGTTGTCGGGATTCTGATCTTTGTGGAGCAGCGCTTCTGATAATGCAACATCAACTGCACGGACAGGAGACTTACAGGCCTGTGAAATACCTGTAATATAATTGTCTTTTAACAAAACTGCAGAGAACGAGCGGGAACCCATTGAAAGAATTGTTCCAAATGCCATCTGATCTGCGAGCAGCTGACCGGGTCTTGTTTTTGTTTTAACATCCCAATGATCAAATAAAACGTTGTCTTTGGTCTGGAAAAGAAGACCCCCGTTTATAAGTTCCATTTCGTAGTCGGATGTTGTAATGCGCGAAATCTGAATGAGCTCCAGTTTTTTTACAGCAGAAAGAATATCTTTTGCGCCTTGAGTAAAGCCTGGTGCTACTACCGCCGCAAAGCTTCCTTTTGCAATTTCTGTGGCTGCTGCTTCATCAATTACGGCAGAGCTTGCTAATGTTACACGTTTGATGTTTTCGGTGTCATAAGTGTAAGTATTCTGAAAGGAGCTTAAAATGCTGGAAGAAAGTGAAGCTCCTAAAATTGATTTGTATTTTACAGCAATTGTAAATACTGTTCCTGTGAGTGGTGTGAATTGAGTTTCGAATTTATAACCGTCGCAGTTAACGCTCTTTACCGAAAACTGATTTTTTAGATTTGTCGAAAGCATACAAATCTGTTCCCAGGCAAAGGAGATATCAGAAATTGTATTGTAGCTAAGTTCTTTTCCCTGCTGCTTTTGGAGAGAGCCGATTGTTCCAGTTCCACCAGGGAAGCGGTAAAGACATGAGCTTTGGTGAGGGTTTGCACCTTTTTGAAGAACATATTGCTTTTCAAAAGGATAGGTGAGGTAAGTCATAAAATCCTTCTCACCTTTTGTGTTCATAAGAATTGAACTTGCAATACCGCCATCAAAGGCCGAAACAAGGTTGAGTGCTTTAGCAGCAAGATATACGCGGAATTCTTTGTCGATGCTGTCTGTGCGAAGTTGAATCATAGCTTCTTTATAATCTGTAGGGTCGCAAAGAATCATGATATTTTCGTAGTTTAAAAATGCATTCCTGAGAATTGTAGAAACAAAAAAGTTGAAAGGGCGGGTAATTGCTTTGAACTTTTTTTCGGAATTGATGTTATGAATTGTAGGAAGCACATTCATACAGATAAGTCCAACGCTTCCACCGCTTTGATTTGCAGGAGAATTAGGTTCTTCAATAAAAGAAGACGACATTATGCGCTGAATTAATCCCGAGGTGTCATTAAGATAAAGATTATTCTCAACAAGAGCCTGTTCGTGCATTACGGGGATTTTTGCTTTTTTTAGCATTTCTTCAGTTCTGTTGGCACTTAAAATGTCCCAGCCCATGTCCGACAAAAATCTGGCAAAATCTATGATGCCTTCGGTATTATCTACATGAATTATCGCCTGTTTAGTCATGCAATTATTTTAACAGATAAAAGAAAAGAATTCTATAATGAAAAATATATGCTGTTCCGCGAGAAAATGCTCCCGCGTAGAACCGTATTTTGCTCCACTAAACGAAAAGGGCGTTCCGCAAAACACGAACCTACGCTCCGCATTTTCTCTCTACACAGCATATATTTTTCAAATGTTGTTTTTTTTATTTATCTATTAAAATAACGCGTGCCAGAATCGGGAGGTGGTCGGAGTAGCCAAGGCCTGTGTAGAGTTTGTAGGGGATGGGGTGGCCTTGGGGGGAGGACCAGGGGGAAATGGCGTATGGGGTGAAGGAAATTGGAATGATGCTGCCGCTTATCATTATGTTGTCTATGCGTTCCCATTCGTCGTCGTAGAAGTAGCTGCCTTTTGGGGAGGCATAATCTCCGTAATCGGTGAACCAGAGGTTTTTTACATCAACATAATCAGAGTATCCAAAGCCTGCGTAGCGCAAAAAGGTATTTGCATATTCCTTCAGATAGCCCTTTTGATTACTCAAATTGCATACAAAATCAACAGCATCGCGATTAAAATCTCCGCAGAGTAAAAGTGCAGGATTATCTTCGTTGAGAAGTTCATTTATTCTTTTTGCAAGAATACTTTCCTGCCAGTCGCGCCAGATTTCTGTTTCTTCTTCTCCACCTGATTTTGATTTCCAGTGATTTGCAAGAATGATAAGAGACTTTTCTTGTATCTTAACTTGAACTTCAAGAATAGCTCTTGTTGCTGGTTGTAATTTATTGTGAATGCGTATATCCATTGAATGGGCTTTTATATTGCTAAGCGGGTAGCGTGACAGGAGTCCTATTCCTATTGCACTTCCTTCCTCTTTTTGAAACACTGAATAATTCCAGAATTTTCTTTGATTCCAGTTGTGTCCTGCTCCTGCAAGCTGATTACTTATGTCGTAAATAATCGCTTCGTTTTCAAGCTCTTCAAAAATGTAAATATCGGCATCTGTTTGATTTATAAAATCGCATAGTCTTTCCAGCCGTATTTTGTAAGTTTCTTCATTCCAGTCTGAAGTTTTCTGATATTCTTTGTATTCGCAGCCATCCTTTTTGCCATCAAAAAATGTCTGTAAATTCCAGTTTGCAAGGATAACTTGAGTGCCTTGAACCGTAATAGTTTCTTTTTCAGAGTTAAAGATTGTATTCTCTGAAGAACATCCCCCTGTACATGAGCATAGTATGAAAGCTGCCGCCACTACAAAAATCATTTTTGAATTATTCATAAATTATCCTCCATTAAAATTTCCATAATATAGTTAACAAAAAATTTTTCAAAAAGAGGAAGTTTTTTTTAAAAAAAACAAAAATTATGTTATAATATTCTTATGAATCGAAAAATTGCTGTACTTGCCTGTGGCTGGAGCTCTTATTTTCTAAAAGATTTTATCCATGGAATGATGCGGGCTACTGAAGGCAAAAACATAGATATATATCTTTTTAATACATATAACTACACAGAGTATTCCGGCTTTCCAAATAATACTGGTTTCTCAATTTTTAATCTCATTAATTATGAAGATTTTGATAGTGTTGTAATTCTTTCTGATTTAATTGGAAATCCTAGGGTTCTGGAGCATGAGCGTCTGAGAATTCTAAAGGCAGGTAAAGCAGCAATTTCTATCAATAAAAAAATGCAGGGCATATGTTGTCTTCGTGTTGATAATTACACAGGAATGTATGAAACACTTGGGCACCTTATAAAAATGCATAATGTTTCGGATATTGCATATATTTCTGGAAAAGAAGAATCGGTTGATATTGCAGAGCGTTACAAGGCATACACTGAAGTTTTAAAAGATAACAATATTGATTTTAATAAAGAAAAAGTTTTTACAATTGATTCCTGTGATTATCATTGCGCATATAGATTTTTTGATGATTATGTAAAATCAGGAAAAAAACTTCCTCAGGCATTTTGCTGTGCCAATGATTTACTGGCAATGGCTTTGCTCAAGGTCTGTATAGAAAATAAAATAAAAGTTCCTGAGCAGATGAAAATTGTTGGCTACGACAGTATTACAGAAACACAATGTACAAGGCCTTCGATTACAACAGTAAAAGGAAATGCAGATCTTTTAGGTTCAGAAGCTGTAAACCGGCTCATACGTGGAATTAATCCTCATCAGATTTTAACAGTAAGGAGTTCCCCTGTTTTCAGACAATCCTGTGGCTGCGGTTATTCTACAACGACAGAACAAAATCTTTTTATGCTTAATATGCTGGATGATTCGAGCAAAAAAGAAGAATTTGATTCACACATGGAAATTATGGGAGAAATTTTTACAGAAGCAGCAGATGTATTTACTCTTCTCACAAATATAGAAAACTTTTTTGCAAAATCACATAGTTTTGAAGGTTCCGATTTTTGTATTTTTATGAAATCGGACTGGACTTCTGTTCTTATTAATTCTGCCGAAAATCTTCCGCAGAATCTTAGTTATGGTTCACAAGTTCAATCTGTTTGTTCTGTTCAAAATGGGAAAAAATATCTTCGCGAAATAATTCCTATACGTGATCTTATTCCGGCAAAAATGAAGACTGATGATAAAAGCAATGTTTTTCTTTTTCTGCCAATTTTTCATCATTCTTATGTCCATGGATATTATGTTGCAAAAAATAATTTAACAATGATTGATAATCGTTACGGTTATATGTGGACTCGTAATATGGGTAACGGCGTCGAACACTTTCGCAAAAGAAATATGTTCAAGCAGATGAGCCATCAGTATTTAAGACTTTCTACAAAAGATGCTTTATCTGGTGCCTTGAACAGACAGGGACTTGAAAAAATCGCAAAACCCTATTATGCCCAGAATAAAAAGAATGGACTTACTACTGTGCTTTTCTTTGTTGATATAAATAAAATGAAGCTTATTAATGATAAGTTCGGACATCTGCACGGAGACCTTGCCGTAAAAACCGTCGCCGCTGCGGCAATGGAAACAGTCCCTAAAAACTGGCTTTGTATTCGTTATGGTGGTGATGAATTTTTAATTGTCGGGAACAGCAAAAACTATAATGGCGAAGATTACTGTGAACTTATAAAAAAACGACTCGCTTCCAAAACTTCAGTCATGCATCTGCCGTATAACCTCTCTGCAAGTGTCGGTACATATTCTGTTCCTGCTCAATCCAATTTAACTTTAGAACAGGCTGTTGAAAGTGTAGATAATATTATGTATGAACAGAAGCAGGCTTTCCACAAGGATGATGACAAAAAGAAGGAAGAATAAAATAATTTATACCCATTTCATTATTTTTGTTGAAAAGAAAGTGACAGATGTGTATAATAAAAGTAACTGATATACTAGTATGTTAGTTAGGTAATTTTGCTAATAAAATATATTGAGGCATATATGAACGAAACATTAAAACAGATTGGCGCAACTGGAATTGTTCCTGTTGTTGTTTTGAATAAAGTAAGTGATGCTGAACCTTTGGCGCAGGCACTTATTGCAGGTGGGCTTCCTTGTGCAGAAGTTACTTTCCGTACAGATGCTGCAGAAGAAAGTATTCGTGCAATTGCAAAAAAGTTTCCTGATATGTTTGTAGGGGCAGGAACTGTTCTTACAACTGAACAGGTTGACCGTGCAATTGGAGCCGGGGCAAAGTTTATTGTTAGTCCTGGTCTAAATCCAAAGGTTGTTGAATACTGTTTGAAAAAAGGTTACCCGATTACACCCGGAATTATGACTCCAACAGAACTTGAAGTTGCACTTGGTTTTGGCCTTGATGTTGTAAAGTTCTTCCCTGCAGAAAATGCCGGTGGCTTAAAAATGATTAAAGCTATGAGCGCTCCTTACACAATGATGAAATTCATGCCAACTGGTGGAATCAACGCAAGTAACGTACGCGACTATCTTGCCTGCGATAAGATTCTTGCCTGTGGCGGAAGCTGGATGGTGAAGGGTGACCTTGTTTCAGCCGGTCGTTTTGATGAAATTGAAAAGTTGACCCGCGAGGCAGCTGATATTGTAAAGGAAATAAGAGGATAAATATGAAAGTAGTAACATTTGGAGAAATAATGCTGAGACTTGAACCGGAAGGATATTTCCGTTTTGTTCAGGTAGATAAAATGACTTCTACATTTGGTGGCGGAGAAGCTAACGTTGCAGTTTCGCTTGCAAATTATGGGCTCGACGCTTATTACGTTACAAAGCTTCCAAAGCACGAAATTGGGCAGGCTGCAATAAACAGTCTTCGTCGTTATGGTGTAAATACAGAATATATTGTTCGCGGTGGTGACCGTGTTGGTATTTACTACAACGAGCGTGGTGCCAGCCAGCGTGGCTCAAAATGTATTTATGACCGTGCACACAGTTCTATTGCAGAAGCAAAACCAGAGGATTTTGACTGGGCAGAAATTTTTAAGGACTGCAAATGGTTCCATCTTACCGGAATTACTCCGGCTCTTGGCGGTAACCTTGTTCAGATTTGTATCGAAGCCTGTAAAGCTGCAAAGGCCGCCGGTGCAACAGTAAGCTGCGACATAAACTACCGCGGAAAGCTCTGGACTCGTGAACAGGCCCGCGAAGCAATGACAGAAATCTGTAAGTATGTTGATGTCTGCATTTCTAACGAAGAAGATGCAAAAGACGTTTTTGGAATTGAAGCCGAAAATACAGATATTACAGGCGGAAAGCTTAACAAAGAAGGATATAAATCTGTAGCAAAACAGCTTGCCGACAAGTTTGGCTTTAAGAAGGTTGCAATTACTCTGCGTACTTCAATCAATGCTAACCGCAACAACTGGGCCGCTTTGCTTTATGACGGAAAAGATTACTGCTTTTCTAAAGAATACGAAATGTATATCGTAGACCGTGTTGGTGGCGGCGACAGTTTTGGCGGCGGTTTGATTTACGCTCTCTTGAACGGTACATCAACTCAGGATGCAGTTGAGTTCGCAGTTGCAGCAAGCTGTCTCAAGCACACCATCGAAGGCGACTACAACATGGTAAGCGTAGACGAGGTAGAAAAGCTTGCCGCTGGTAATGGATCAGGAAGAATCCAAAGATAAATAACATAATCATTTAGAAAATCTTTGCGAGCGGGCCCCCAAACGGTTTTGTTGCTGGAGTTCATGGGAAGAGTGGTGGATATAAGCTTAACCGTAAGCCTTCAGAATATAAAATCGGCGATATCCTGCGTTTGACCGAAGGAACTCTTGTTCCACTTGCTTGTCTTGAATGCGGTGCCGAACCATGTGAACGTGCTCCGGAATGCAGAACCTTGTCTTTATGGAAAGAACTGGATTCAAGAGTTTCCGGATATCTGGATAGTGTTACCCTTGCAGATTTTATGAAAAAATAAAAAGTAGGGAAAATCAAATTTTCCCTACATTGATTTAATCTATAATTCTAATTTTACTGAGCAGATATTGTTAATGTTACAGTATTAGATGTTACACCACAGGATTCAACCCAAAGAGAGTAAGATTTGCCGCTGGCAAATTTAAATCCTTCTGTTGCAGTACGCCTGAAGTATGGGTCATTACCAATATCTGCAAGATTTCCATATACATTAAAGCGCAAGTCTTCATCATCAGAAATCAGATCTTGTGTAAACTCGTGAACTTCTGCAGCAGCATTGTTATTTTCTTTTACATAAAGAATATATTTTGCTTCCTCTGGAAGAGGTGATGCAAAATGAGGAGTGATCTTAATTGGCTGATAGCCGCCTACAACATCTCGTGTTACTTCTGTAACTGCATTCGGATCAAGATTATAATCAATTAATTTAAAGTCTATAGTATCTCCTGCAGCTCGTTTTGCGATTGATATATTAACCTTTTCTTCTGATTCTGTAGGGATGAATTTCTCCTTGCCGAAAGGTCGAGATGCTACTGAAACAGTAATTGTTGCTGGCAAATTGTCTGCAGACATTGAATAGGTTGGAATTACAAGAGTTCCTGTTGAGGTGTATTGAGAATTTTGTTCATCTAATGTCGATTGAATATTTTCAATTTCACACGCAGCAGAACCACCCGATGCTTCTGATTCTCCAGCTGCATACATGTAAGTATAGAGTTTTTCATTCCAGTCTAAATATTTTCCAACACTAATTGGAATTCTAATTACATCACCAATGGTTACAGATATATTAGAAGTATCTGTAATAGTAATACTATAAGTATCCTTAATTCTTGGAGTAATTGTAATAGTGTTTGATTCTTGCAAGCCACAAGTTGTAACGCTCATATCCCACGATTCAATAGATTCTTCATCCTTATTATTTGTTGCAAAACCTGTAAATTCAATATTTCCATTTACAATAGGATAATAATATTCTTCTGTCGTATTGCTTCCATCTTTTGCTGTGAATTTACAGAGGGCTTTTGCATTTGCAGGTACAAAATCATTGGAAAAACTAATTGGAATAAGATTCTTTTCCCCAAAGATTGGCTTACTAATATTTTCTACAGCATTGGACATTGGAGAAATTGTGATTGCACTATCTGCCGTAACAAAATGTATAGTTACTTCGTTAGAAAGCATTTCTGAAGTTGATGATGAATAAGTAATAAACATTGTAGTTCTTTCTACAGGTTTAAAATCTTTATAAGTAGGAATTATTATCTTTCCGTCTTTAAATTCTGCATCAACAGAAGGGAAATTACCTTCAGAATCTCTATAGGCAGCATCTCCATAAAGACGGATGGTTGGATATTGAGTAGGGTAGGTGTCTTGATTTACAAGTTGTACAGGAAGTTCAAGACATGTACCAATTTTTACATTTCCCTGATATTGTTCTGGCAAAGTCATTTTTATTGTCTTAATCTTAAACTCTACAGAATTAGATCTTACTTTTGTGCCGTCATTTAATTCAACTTCAATATAGTAAGAATGTGGCTCAAGAGGATCCAGACCCCACTCTTTTATAATAGGGAAATAATAGCAATTCTCGGAGCCTTTCTCTTTTTTCAAATAAAGCTTATAAGTTTTTCCATCATCGATATAAACCTTCATTTTGGTTGTATCTTTGATATCTTCAAGCTCAAAATCTATAAATGTTGGACACACTGTCATGTTTTCTTCCAGACCAACATAATTATTATCGCTGTAATTAATTCTAATTATTTTTCCTGTATAATAAGTTACAGAATTAGACGATGTTATAATCCATTCATCGCCGTTTTTTACTACAGTATAATGAGAATTTGTATTATCAACATCTACATATAAATCAAAATCTTTGTTATCGTCTGTTTGATAGTAATATTCACCTTCTTCTGTTTTACTAGGACTAGTTTTAATTGTAGCAGTATTTTTTTTGCCAGGAACAAAAGTTTCGCTGAATATTATCGTAGGATATCCACTGGCTGGAAGTCTTGTATCTGATGAATTAATTAAGAATTCTGCTGCTATTGTTTTTCCAGCTACCTGTAGTAAATCTTCTATAGGTTCTTGTTCAACAGTTATTGCTACTGTTTTACCAACTGAACCCGTAGTAAACTTACCTTTAAAACCTGAATAACCATCATAATGAACAAGTGGGTCCATCTGGGTATTATCAATTTTAAAGGAATCGGGTTTAATCATATTTCCTTCTTTTGAATTTACGATAAGTTCTATTTTTTTGTTTGGAAGACAACAATAAAGTCCGTCTGTTACACATTGGAACGGATAAGAATTATCGCTTTGTTCATATGAAAAACCGTAACTGCAATCTAAGCCTGACACATCAATAAAAGTATAACTGTTTTCTGCAGGTTTTATATCGGTTGGTTTAATTTTTCTAAGATCACCTTTGGAAAAAGTAATAGTATTATTTTTAGCTAAAGTCAGTAAAGCTTCATATCCATAATTATACTGAACAAGATTTGTTTTAATAATTGGCGTGCTGCGTGTATTATATTCTTGTTTGGTTTCTTCAAGTGCAGTTCCATTTAGAAGAACTTTAAAAGGATTTTCTCCCTGTAATGTACCAAAATCTGGCGAATAATGAACAAATATTTTACATTGCAATCCTTCATCTATTTTTTTATCGCCAGAATATGTCTCGTTTGATTTAAAGGTTCTGTTATAAGGTAAATCACTTTTATTTATTTCTATGTATGACACATAAGGGTATTGAGAACTATTTGAACTTATAAATGCAATACTATTAACTCCGTCAGGAAATTCTGTAATACTAATTGTTGCACAGTCAGTAACTACTTCGTCACCTCCAGAACCTGTGTTTGGGCCTGGACAACCAGTAAACATAAGAATCATTGATGCCGCAAAGAAAACTGTAAAAACTTTTTTAAACAAATTTGTAAAGCTATGTTTTGTCATATGCTCCTCCTGTTTGTTTTTATAGTGTGAACGCCTATATAATAGTATCACAGGTTTGGGGATATGACAAACTTTTTAGATGGAGTATTTGCCTGGATTATTTGCCAGGCCTGTTAAAACCGTTCTGCCTTTTTTCCTTTCTTTACGAAGGCGCTTGCATTATTACCAGATTTTCTTGAAGAAGAACGTTCGGTTTGTGAATGCACATTCGGGCGGTTTGTTTTTTTAACATCTGCTTTTTTAGAAGAGCGTCCTGTGCGGGAGCTTCTTCTGCCGTCACGTTTTTCTTCGCGAGGTCTGTCGTCGGAATGTCTGCCGGTGTTTCGTTTTCGTCCGCCGCCTTCTTCTTTTACATCAATGTGCATGTGAGGAAGTTTTTTATTGCTGCGTGACATTTCAATGGCTTTTTTTGCGCTTGCCGCAGGAAGGCTTACAAGTGCAAATTCCTGTGCAATATCAATATCGTCTACCATGCGGCCCGGAATATGAAGAAGATTACTAAAGTAGTCTGCAAGCTCGCGTGCACGGTAGCCGTCTTTTTTTCCAAGGGAAACAAAAATACGAAGCTGGTCGCCATGTGGACCCATATCCTTTGTGCTGATTTTTCCGTAATGTTTAGGGCTGAGTTTTTCGCCGTACATGATTGAAAGGAGAGATGCAACCACGGCCTGTGGATCCTGATTCTGGCAGAGGTCTGCTGCAAGTGTTGTGAATTTTTCTGGGGTAGGGCGGAGAACTGATTGTTCAAGAGGTCCTTCGCCCCCTTCGACAGGCTCAGGGACCACAGCTTTTTCAAAGAGCTTCTCTTTTAATTCCTTCATCACGCGGCTTTCTTTAATAGTAAGCACCTCATTTACAGTCGGCACTTTTTCTTCTGTAAGCTTTTTCTTTGTAGCGCGTTCTGCATTCTTTATAAAATATCCAAGTTTACGGCGTTCTTCGGGACGCACAAAGGTAACTGCAATACCTGTTGTTCCGGCGCGGCCTGTACGACCAATGCGGTGAACATAAGTTGCTGTATCAAAAGGAAGAGAGTAGTTTACAACGTGACTAAGACCCGAAATATCAATACCGCGGGCAGCAACATCTGTTGCAACAAGAATGCGTGTTTTTTTCATTCTGAATCTCTCCAGAACTTTTTCACGCTGGTTTTGCATAATGTCCCCATGCAAAGCAGCTGCTTCATATCCGCGCATATCAAGCTCGCGGGTAACACGGTCGGCATCCATTTTTGTCATGGTAAAAACAAGTCCGTAAAAATCTGGAGAAGAATCTATAAGGCGAACAAGGGCTTCGGTTTTTTCACTTTCTTTAACAAACCAATATTTCTGATCAATTAGCAAAGCTTCATCAACAACATTTTCTTCTTCGATGATATCGTACTCTCCCATAAAATCAGCCGCAATTTTTAAGATTGGGGCAGGCATTGTTGCACTGAACAAAAGAATACGGGCATCTACATTGGACTTCTGGAAAATCTCGCGGATGTCATCAATAAAGCCCATGTCCAGCATCTCGTCGCCTTCATCAAGAATAAAATATTTGATGTGGCTAAGGTCAAGAGTTTTTCTTTCAAGATGATCTTTAATGCGGCCCGGGGTTCCCACTACAATTTCGCAGCCGGCTTTGAGCTCGCGGATTTGGGCAGCATAAGAAGCGCCGCCATAAAGAACTGTCGTGCGTGGAAACTTTTCGCTTGTAAAAGATTTCATTTCTTCGCAAGTCTGCATTGCAAGTTCGCGGGTTGGTTCAAGAACAAGGGCCTGAACATGTTCTGCTTTATCGTGAATGTTTTGAATAATTGGCAATCCAAAAGCCGCAGTTTTACCAGTACCGGTACGGGCACGTGCAATAAGATTTGCATCTCCGTTCAAAAGTCGTGGTATGGCAAGCACCTGGATAGGTGAAGGTGTTACAAATCCTTTTTTAGAAACTGCTTTAAGGGCGTATTCATCAAGTCCTAAATCTTCAAAAGAAATAGATTCGTCTGTGTCGTCAATTTCCTGAGTTTCAATAATCTGATTTTCAATTTCGTCGTGAATGATTTCTGTGTTTTCTTCTAAATTTTCAGTCATAGAGATTACACTATACTTTAAATACGGGGTAAAATCAAGCAAATGGTGGAATATTTCGCATATAGTACTGTTTTATATCTCACTCATCTTTGCGAGTGCTTTTGAAGCAGCCTTAGGAGACTTTTTCATAAGCTCTTTGAATTCATCTGCAGAGAAAACAATTAGTTTGCAGTTTGTTGTTGCAATACCGTAGCCGCGGAAGGTCTGGTCTAAAAGACAAAGAGTGTCTCCAACAAAAGAACCTTTTTCGTAAATAACATCAGGGCTGCCTTCAATGTGTTCTGTAATGGTTCCGGTCCGGATATAATAAACGTTTTCGGCTTTATCTCCTGCATTAAAGACTGTATCACCTGGTTCACAGGTTTTTGTATTTGTTGTTGTTTTGAGTGCAGCAGGATTTATAAAAAGCATACGGCGCAGTTTGAGCATCCAGCCATGGCGTTCGCTTGCAGGTAAAAGGTAAACTTCGCACTTGAGCAGTAACTGGAAATTTTGAGTTACATAAATCATCTGTGCAAAGAAAAGGAAGAATAAAAAGAAGAAATAAACCTTCATCATTAATACAATGATTGTGCTGATTGTTCCGTACACAATGTTGTAGTTTGTAAGATTCATAAATTTCGAAACCCATAAAGAAATTAAATAAAAACAAAGGGTGGCGAGCAGGGAATAAATAAAGCACATCCATAGAGGAGGGTTAATTCCCGAAATAAATTTATAGGCCAGCAGTGTACAAAAGAATATTATAAAGTACATTGCAATTGTTACAATGGTGTGAGAATTCTGGCTTACGATTGAAGGAAGAAATTCCTGTAAGGGTTCAAAAAAGTTAGATGTAACTAACTGATTGAATGAAAAGGTAAAAATGATAATGGCTGCAATTATTATTACAATTATGAATTCTGAAATAAACATTATTGCCTGGTTTAATATGCCGCGGCGTTTTGTAACAGAATTAAAAATTTTATAAAGTGCACGGACAATTGATTGAAAGAGCTTTCGTGCCATCCAGATAATCCAGAATGCAAGAAAAACATCTACGATATGAAAGTTTCTTTTGTTTATAATGTTGTTTAAAAATGGACGGATATCTACAATAGATTCAATTTCCTGAGCAAAAACATTTACGTATTCTAAAATTCCTGGTGATACCCTGAGGATTCCTACAAGAACTGTAAGAATAATCAGGGCAAGTGGTACGAATGAAAAAATAAAACCAAAGGAACAGGATGCTGCACTTTCCCAAAGATTATTTGCATCAAAGTTGGAGCAGGTAAGGTAAATTATCTGCCCCATCTTTGTAAGACGTTGAGAACGCTTTAGCTTGATTTTAATCTTTGGCGTTTTATTCTTCATTAAAAATCAGCTAGTTTCGGAGCACGTGGGTAAGGAATTACATCGCGGATGTTTTCCATACCTGTTACATAGCGCATAAGGCGTTCAAATCCAAGACCAAAGCCTGAATGAGGAACTGTACCAAACTTGCGCAGGTCAAGATACCAGTCGTAAATGCTTTCGTCCATTCCACGGCGGTTAATCTCTGCCAAGAGCTTGTCGTAATCTTCTTCGCGTTCGGAACCACCAATGAGCTCACCGATTCCAGGAACAAGTACGTCTACAGCCTTTACAGTTTTTCCATCCTCATTCTGTTTCATATAGAAAGATTTAATTTCTTTCGGATAGTTGAATACCATTACAGGACCATTGTAAATCTGTTCTGTAAGATAGCGTTCATGCTCTGTTGCAATGTCGCAGCCCCAATATGGTTTAAACTCAAACTTGTGACCGCTGGCCGCAGCCTTTTCAAGGTCTTCAATTGCCTGTGTATAGCTTATGCGGGTAAACTTTGCCTTTGCAACTTTTTCAAGGCTTTCAATAAGGCCAGGCTGGATTCTCTTATCAAAGAATTCAAGGACTTCTCGGCACTTTGTCAAAGCCCAGTTCAAAAGATATTTTACAAAGTCTTCCTGAATATCCATGTCGTCATCAAGGTCATAGAAAGCCATTTCAGGTTCAATCATCCAGAACTCTGCAAGGTGACGTGGAGTATTTGAGTTTTCTGCACGGAAAGTTGGTCCAAAAGTATAAACACGGCTCAGGGCTGTAGCAAGAGTTTCTGCTTCGAGCTGGCCAGATACTGTAAGAGAAGCTTTCTTTCCAAAAAAGTCCTTTTTATAGTCCACAATCTTATAAGCATCTTCCGGCTTCATTCCACCGGCACCGGCCTTTACACCCATTTCTGCAATTTTTTCCATGCTAAGGGTTGTTACCTGGAACATTTCGCCGGCACCTTCACAGTCAGAGCAGGTAATTTCAGGAGCATTGATATACTGGAAACCACGCTCCTGGAAGAATGAATGAACTGCAAATGCCATCTGGTTACGAACACGGTAAACTGCACCAAAAGTATTGGTACGTGCACGTAAATGTGCAACATCGCGAAGATATTCCATAGACATCTTGTTTTTCTGCAATGGATATTCATCAGGGTTACACTTACCAAGACATTCAATAGATTCCAGGGTAACTTCTACAGCCTGTCCGCTTGCAGGAGATTCAATCAAAGTTCCTGTTGCGCGAACGCTTGCACCTGTGTTCAAAACCTTAAGAGTTTCTTCAATATTATTTACATTTGCATTATCAGAAGGATTATTGCGGTCAAAGGTAAGCTGAATATTAGCAAAGCAGCTTCCGTCATTAACCTGAATGAAGACAAGACCTTTTGAGTCACGAACCGAACGGATCCAGCCGCAAACGTTAACGGTCTGTCCCTCCGGCTTAGTAGATAATAAATCTTTAATTAATACTGGTACCATTTTTATGTACCCCCCTATAATGAAATGTATTCGTACATAATATCACTTTTTGGGGGTTGTTTCAAATACTACTTTCCGGTAGAAAAGCCGTTTATCATATCAGACACTTTACTTGTTGCAGAAAGGTTTCTGTCTGAGGCATTTGCAGCAGCACTTGCAGTTTCTTTCATTTCTGTCATCTGAACTGTAACATCCGAAGATTTAGAATGAGTTTTTTCGGCAAGTTCTTTAAGCATCTGTATATCTTCAAATACCTGTGCACTTTCTCCCTTCATGTGGGCCGAAGCCTGGTTAATATCCTTTGTGGTGCCTTCAAGAGTAACCATTGCATTTAAAATATTTTCTGCGCCGATTCTTTCTTCGTTCATGCCTCCCTGAACTTCAGTGATAAGCTGTTCAAGGTGCATAATCTTTTCACTAACACTTGCAAAATTTGCGGCAGATTTTTTCGAAGAATCTACAATTCCCGTAATTGATTCTCTGATATCCTGAAGCAATCGCGAAATTGATTCAGACTGCTTTGCACTTGTTTCGGCAAGAGTTCGAATTTCAGCAGCGACAACTGCAAAGCCTTTTCCCGCTTCTCCTGCATGAGAGGCTTCAATAGCGGCATTCATGGCAAGAAGGTTAGTTTGCTTAGCAATAGAAGCAATTGCAGCGTTTGCATTCATAAGATTATCACTCTGCTGTTCAATGTTTCCAATTTGATTAGAGACACTCTTTTGCTGCTGTTGACCTTCATCGGCTTCGGCAACAAGCTTTTTATATTCTTCAAGAATTTCTTTAACGTTTTCATCAACAGAGCGGATGTTTGCAGTAATCTCTTCTATAACAGATGAAGACTGCGAAATAGCCTGCGACTGCATTGTAAGTTTTTTCTCAAGACTATCAATTTCGGTTTCTACAGATTGCATACCGCTTGTAATAGATTCAACCTTGCTTGTCTGTTCAGTAATATGATCAGAAATTTCAGAAATCTGATTTGCAGTAGCATCAAGAACTCCTACGTGATTTTCCATTTTAGTAGAAAGCTCATTTCCGGTTTCGTTAAGAATTCCTGTTTCGCCCTGAAGTTCTGATACAAGATTATTAAGACTTGCAATTACTGCATTACAGTTTGCAGCAAGATTTGAAAGTTCATTTCTTCCTTTTTCTGGAATGCGGAATGTAAGGTCTGCTTTGCCCGAAGCAATATTTTCCATAGCTGCTGAAATAGACTTCATTGTACCAAAAATATCAGCAGTAAACAAAATAATCAGGAGAATACCAAGTGCAAGAATTATGATGCTCACAATTGCAATGTTAGTTATTCGTTTTTTAAGCATAGAAAGAATATCATCAACATTAAAATCGCAGCCAATAAAACCAATTACCTGGCCTTTTGAATTTTTAATTCCGCCATAAGAAGAAATTGTGTAACCCCATTCTGTCTGATGCTCAAGCCCCGAGGAATGAATGTTTCCGTCTGTCATAGCTTTTATAGGACCGTCGCCGTAATCTTCAATATCTTCTTCTGTTCCAAGCGGAGAAAAATGTTCTTCATCGCTTGGATCGCAGGAACCGTCAATAATGTATTTAAAGAGAGTGCCTTTGACAGGAACCATTGTGTAGAGATACTGGCAGTTTACTGTCTTTTTAAGATCCAAAAGTGCAAGGCGTGTAGTTTCATAATAAGGATTTTCTTCGGACGGATTCTTGCAAAAAGCTTCAAATGCATCGCCATCAATAATTTGCATAGCTTTTTGAACAGCAGGAACACCATGTTCTGTACATACAGCAACACCTGTATTAACAATACTTACACCGGCAAATACAGCCATTACGGTGCAGGAAATTATAATAAATAATCCAAAAAATACTATAAAACGAGTTCTGAGTGAATGCATAAAAACACCTCACACTTAATTTTACAATATGAAAATCGGATTTTCAACAAATTTAAACGTTCCTGACTGCGGAAGCCCTGTATATAAGGAAGGAGCTTTTTCACAAGTATTTTCTAAATAATAATTTTCTGCTATAATTTTTCTATGTATCGTTTATATGTAGAAAGAAGACCTGGTTTTGAAAACGAGGCAAAGAGCTATTTAGCACAGATTAATGGATTTTTGGGAATTTCTGGTGTAACTGGAGTTCGTTATTTCAACCGCTACGATATTGAAAATGTAAGTGACCAAGTTGCAAAGATTGCAGCAACCCGCATTTTCTCTGAGCCACAGAGCGACTTTGTTTTTACAGAAAAGCTTCCAAAAAATAAAAGCTCAAATCAAATTATCTGGGAATATCTTCCAGGACAATACGATCAGCGTGCCGATAGTGCAGAGCAGTGTATTTCCCTCCTGCGTGCAGGACTTAAAAATGTAAAGGTTAATTCAGAAGCTCCTGTTGTACGTTGTGCAAAAATCGTTCTTCTTGACGGAAAAATTTCTGATGCAGAACTTAAAAAAATCAAAGATTATCTTATAAACCCTGTAGATTCTCGTCTTACAGATGATAAAAAGCCTAAGACCTTAAAGATGACTGCCGAAAATCCGGCTGATATTCCTGTAGTTGAAGGCTTTATTAAAATGGATGATGATGCCCTTGAAGCCTACCGCAACAAGATGGGGCTTGCAATGGATCATCTTGATATTAAGTTCCTGCAGGACTACTTTAAGGGTGAAGGACGCGACCCTGTAGAAACAGAAATCCGCGTACTCGATACATACTGGTCTGACCACTGTCGTCATACCACTTTCTTAACAGAGCTCAAGGATATTAAAATTGAAGATGGTCCTTATGCTTCTCTCTTTAAAAAATCACTTGAAAACTATACAAACATGCGTACCGAAATGTATGTCGGCCGAACCGATAAGCCTGTCTGCCTTATGGACATGGCTGTAATTGGAATGAAATATCTTAAAAAGCACGGAAAGCTTGAAGATATGGAAGTTTCTGAAGAAAATAATGCCTGTTCGGTTTATATTGACGTACATTACACAGCAGACGAAAACGGAAAGCCGCTCGCTGCTGATGATCCAAAAGCAACTGAACGCTGGCTTATGATGTTCAAAAACGAAACTCATAACCATCCTACAGAAATTGAACCTTTTGGTGGCGCTGCAACTTGTCTTGGTGGTGCAATCCGTGACCCGCTTTCCGGCCGCAGCTGGGTTTACCAGTCAATGCGTATTACAGGTGCTGCAGATCCGACAGTTCCTTTGAGTGCAACAATGAAGGGTAAACTCCCTCAGATTAAGCTCTGCCGCGAAGCTGCCCAGGGCTTCAGTTCATACGGAAACCAGATTGGTCTTACAACAGGACAGGTAGAAGAAATCTATCATCCGGGGTATGCCGCAAAAAGAATGGAGCTTGGTGCTGTAATTGCTGCTGCTCCGGAGAATACAGTTATCCGCGAACGTCCTGAACCGGGCGACATTATCATTTTGCTTGGTGGTGGAACCGGCCGCGACGGTATTGGTGGTGCTACAGGTTCAAGTAAGGTTCACACAGTTAAGTCTGTTACAACTGCTGCTGCCGAAGTTCAAAAGGGTAATGCAGTAGAAGAGCGCAAGATTCAGCGCCTTTTCCGCAATAAAGAAGTAAGCCTTATGATTCGCCGCTGTAACGACTTTGGTGCAGGTGGTGTTTCTGTTGCAATCGGAGAACTTGCTCCTGGCCTTGAAATTGATCTTGATAAGGTTCCAAAGAAGTACGAAGGCTTGAACGGTACAGAGCTTGCAATTTCCGAAAGTCAGGAACGTATGGCTGTTGTTGTTCGCAAAGCCGATGTTGACCGCTTTATTGCCGAAGCTCAGAAAGAAAACCTTAACGCCGTTGTTGTTGCAGAAGTTACAGATACAAACCGCCTTGTTATGAAATGGCGTGGTAAAACAATTGTTGATATTGGCCGCGAATTCCTTGACGCCGCTGGTGCTCATCACGAAGCTACTGCTCTTATTGAAGAGCCTGCTGAACCGGCAAAATCTCCTCTTTTGAATCCGCTCGAAGCTGTTGCTGCAGAACTTAACAAGCCTGTTAAATGCGAAGGCTGCGTAGAAAATCATTTGCGCGATGCATGGATTAAAAATATGAACGACCTTGCCTGCTGTTCTCAGCGTGGACTTGGTGAACGCTTTGACGGTTCTATTGGCGCAAGTACAGTTCTTTTCCCTTATGGTGGAAAATATCAGAATACACCGGAAGCAGGTATGTCTGCTAAGATTCCTGTAATGACTCCACGCGAAACTTCTACTGCAAGTCTTATGACTTATGGTTTTGATCCACGTGTTGGTAACTGGTCTCCATGGCATGGTGCAAAAACAGCTGTATTAAGTTCTCTTGCAAAAATCACCTGTATTGGTGGAAAAGCCCGCACAAGCCGTTTGAGCTTTCAGGAATTCTTTGGACGTGCTGTAAACGAAAAACGCTGGGGTTATCCTGCAGCAGCTCTTCTTGGTTCTATTGATGCCCAGGTAGAAAGTGGTTGTGCTTCAATTGGTGGTAAAGACTCAATGTCAGGAACCTTTGAAGATATCAATGTTCCACATACTCTTGTAAGCTTTGCCGTAAATCATGATGATGTTAAGAACGTAACAAGCGGTGCTTTCAAAGTTTATGGAAACAGAATCTTTATGGTAAGCGTTCCTTATTCTGAGCTTCTTGAGCCTGATTACGAAACTTTCCTTAATAACAGCGATATTCTTTATGAATTAAATAAGAAGGGAATGATTTCTTCTATGTATCCTGTAGGTCCTGGTGGTATTGCAGAAGCAATTACAAAGATGTCTATGGGAAATATGGTTGGAGCCAGAATTGATGCGTCTGCGCTCCCTGAGCCTGTCGAAGGGGTCAAAGGACAGAAAGATAACCTCCGTTCACTCTTTGTTCCAACCTACGGAAATATCATACTTGAAGTTCCATCTGCCTATGTTTCAGATATCGAAAAAGCAGGCTTTGCAAAAGGAACGTTGACACAGCTTGGTGCAACAATTGATGAACCAAGAATTGTAATCAAGAATGCAGTTCTGGCTGGTGTAACAAAACCTGAAGTTTCTGTAAGCCTTTATGATTGTGTAGATGCCTGGGAAGATAAACTTAAGGATGTATTCCCTCGTGTAAGCGGTGCTCCTTTGCAGCCTGAATTACCTGAATGGGCAACAAACATTCATAAGTCTTTGAGCGATGTACGCAAGGCTCCTGCTTTTGTTCAGCCTGTGTCACATCCAAAAGTATTGCTTCCTGTTTTCCCTGGAACAAATTGCGAAATTGATATGATGCGTGCCTTTAATCTTGCCGGTGCAGATACAAAGGTTATTGTTCTCAGAAATAAAACACAGGATATGCTCAACGAGTCGCTTGAACAGCTTGCAAAAGAACTGCGCGATACTCAGATTCTTGCCCTTAGCGGTGGATTCTCTGCAGGTGACGAGCCTGATGGTTCTGCAAAGTTTATTGCAAATGTTCTTAAAGCCGGAAATATCAGCGAAGAAGTAATGAACCTTCTTAAAAAACGCGACGGTCTTGTTCTTGGAATCTGTAACGGTTTCCAGGCACTTGTAAAAACCGGTCTTGCTGTTTACGGTGATATCCGCGATATGACTCCTGATATGCCAACTCTTACTTATAATAGAATTGGCCGCCACATCAGCCGAATTGTCCGCACTCGTATAGTTTCTGCAGCTTCACCTTGGGCAATGCATCCAAGTGTAATAGATCAGCGTAATCACCTTATTGCAATAAGCCACGGAGAAGGCCGCTTTGTTTGTGATGAAGCAACTGCAAAACGCCTCTTCGAAAACGGTCAGGTATTCACACAGTATGTAGACGAATTTGGTCGTCCTGCAATTACAGAACCGGACAATCCAAATGGTTCGGCTTATGCTATTGAAGGTATTACTTCTCCTGATGGTCATGTACTTGGAAAGATGGGACACTCTGAGCGTGGAGTAGGCATGGCAATGAATGGTGCCAGCATGGATTTGTTCAAGAACGTTGGAGGAAATCCTCTTACAAACGAAAACGAAACAACCTGCGAAAATCTCTTTGCTGCCGGTGTAAGTTATTTCAAATAAGGTATGCTTCGACAAGCTCAGCAACCACGTGATAATTAAGCAACCACGTGATAACTAAGCAACTGCGGGGTCCCTGAGCCTGTCGAAGGGCATTAAAAGGAAATATTATGAAAAAAATCATCTTATTCTTTACAATAATTCTGCCGGCTCTTCTTTTTATTTCCTGCGGAAAAAAGCCTCTGCTCGACGACTACGGTTGTTTTGCAGATTATGATGAAGCAATTACTCATGCAGGTAAAAAACATCAGCCGATATTGGTTTTCTTTACCTCGCAGGGAGATGATGATCAAAGCACTTTACTCGTAACTGATGTTTTAAAGAATGCAGCATTTAAAGAAAAAATCACTTCTAAGTACACAGTAATTCATGCAGATTTTTCTCAAGCTGCTTACAAAAAAACTGTAGTTCCCGAGAACGCTACTGCCGAAGAGCAGAATCTTGCAAATACCTATACAACAATAATGCAGAATAACTATCAGCTTGCAGTTCTTTTTAATGTAAGCCAGATGCCTGCAGTTTTTCTTTGTACTGAAGATGGTTATGTTGTAAACCGCCTTGATGACAGTAAGGGTTTTACAAGCTTTGATGATTTTGAAAACAAACTTGATTCAAAAAGCGCTGAGCTTGAGCATTTTAATAATCTTGTTGCCCAGACAGGCAAGGGTTCTGCACTTAAAAAAGTAGAAGCAATTGATACTCTTTTTATTGCAACTCAGGCAGAATATCGTTCCTTCCTTCTGCCACTTGTAAAATATGCAATCGAGCTTGATAAAAATAATGAATCTGGTTTATGCGGAAAATTTATTCTTGCCCAGGCCGAAGCCGAAGCAATGTCTGCATACTCTCAGGGCGATGTAGAAACTGCAGTTCAAAAATATCTTACTGCTGCTGATAATAACTTTGTTCGCGCAGAAGAGAAACAGGAATGCTTTTTTACAGCTGCATATCTTGTTGCCTACAGCGACACCGATGATTATGAAGGTATAATTTCATATCTTAAAACTGCTTATGATCTTGCCCCAGAATCATCAAAGGCACAGGCTATTAAAGATGCTATAGCTTATTTTGAAACTGTGGTCGAAAAAACAGGACAGAATGCCGGCAATTAAAGGATTTTTGTTTTGGACGACATACCCTCGTATTTATTTATAATTGCATTTTCTCTGATTGTACTCTCCATGTTGTTTTCAATTTCGGAGAGTGCCTTTTTGGGAATGAACAAGCTTCGACTCAGAATTCTGCGCAAGAACAAAAATAAGCGCGCTTTACGTGCAGGCAAGCTTCTTGATAAAAAAGAGCATCTTATAAATACAATCCTCATTTCCAATGACCTTGTAAATATTTTTCTTTCCGCAATCTTAACTTCAATTGCACTTTCGCTTTTCGGGCAGAAGGGTGTTACTATTGCTACTTTTACAGCAACAGTGCTTCTTCTTATTTTTGGCGAAATTACTCCAAAAACAATTGCAACCCGTTGTCCCGATCCTATTGCCTATGGACTTAGTGGCTTTGTAAATATTTTTGTAAAGCTCATGCATCCACTCGTTTTTGTGATAACAGCTTTTGCCCAACTGATTCTCCGCATTTTTGGAATTAAAGCAGACAAGCATAAAAAATCCTACACCGAAGAAGAAATCAAAACTTTTTTCGAAATGAGCTCAGAGTCGGGAATTATTGAAGAAGATGAAAACCGTTTTATGAATCAGATTTTTAAGTTTTCTGATTTACAGGCAGAAGACATAATGGTTCCGCGTACAAGAATTAAAGTTGTTCCATATACTGCAAGCTACCGTGATATTATTGAACTTTCTCAGCGCTTAGGTTTTACAAGGTTTCCTGTTTGCCGCAAGTCTGTGGATGATATTATTGGAATCATCTATTTAAAAGATATGATTAAATATAAAAACTGTCCCCAGGATTTTAATCTTTCTCAGGTAATGCGTCCTCCGCTTTTTATTCTTGGAACAAAAACAATGTCTCAGGTGCAGCAGATGATGTTTGATAATCATCAGTCCATGGCAATTATTGTTGATGAATATTCGGGTACAGACGGCATAGTTACCGAAAAAGATATTTCGCGAGAGATTTTTGCAATGCCTGGTGACGATTCTTTGAGGGGTAAAGTTTTTGATTTTGATAATGTAGAAAATAAACGCGATTTTGAAATAAATGGTTCTGTTCTTTTGCGGGTTCTCAAGGATGATTTAAAAATTAATCTTACTAGTGATATTAACGAAACAATAGGCGGATGGTTTACAGAAAAAATCAACCGTATGCCTGTAGCGGGTGATCTTTTACAGTATGAAGGCTGGAACTTTGAAGTTAAAAAAATCCAGGCACACAGAATTGAACGCATGAGAATATATAAACAAGAGCAGGCAGAGGAGGAAGAATAATGGGGCTTGATATTTATGACATTATTACCTTCGCTGTAATTGTAATTCTGATTTTCTTTGTAGGATTTTTTACTTCTTCAGAAACAGCTTATATTTCTCTTTCAAAAATCAAACTGCGCCGTATGCAGGAAGAAGGAAAAAAGAGTGCCCGCATTGTTTCAAAACTTCATTCAAATATGCCGCGCCTTTTAACAACTGTGTTAATTGGAACTAACTTTTTGAATGCCCTCATTTCGGCCCTTGCAACTGCTTTAGTTGTTAAAATTTCCGGAGGCAGGGGAGTGGGTCTTCCAACACTTCTTACAGCTTTTGTTATAACTACTTTTGGACAGATTATTCCAAAAACAATTGCCAGCCGTGACCCCGAGAAAAAATGCCGTTCAAATGCTCTTCCTCTTTATGCACTTGAAAAAATCTTTTTTCCTGTAGTCTTCCTTTTTGAGCGTTTGTCTCATTGTGCAGTCTGGCTTGTTGAAAAAATAATAAAACCTCGTGAACATCTTATTACCGAAGAAGAGCTTAAAACTTTAATTGATGTCGGTGAAAAAGAAGGAACAATTGAAAAGAACGAAAGCCGCATGCTTAATAAAATTATTAAGTTCAACGATTTGTCTGCAACAGATATTATGAAGCACCGCTCTTTTGTAAGTATGGTAAGTGCTTCTGCAACTTATGACGAAGTAGTTCAGGAATTTCTTGATTCGGGATTTTCAACACTTACAGTTTATAAAAATATGAGTGAAAATGTTGTTGGAATTATCAATTATAAAAAAGTTCTTTACGGAAACGACGATATAGAAAAAGGTCAGGGATACGCAGGCAGAGTTATGGATGATGTTTTGTATGTTCCGGGAACCTTCAGCGCACTTGAAGTTTTACAGAAGCTCCGCGAAGATGAAAACAAATTTGCAGTGGTTTTGAACGAACAGGGACAGACTGCCGGTATTGTAACAATAGAAGACGTTATTCGTGTTGTCTTTGGCCGCATGACTGATGAAAATTCTTATGACAATATTCCTGCTGAAGAGAAAATACAGTTAGTTAGTGCTAACTCTTTTATAGTTCCCGGTGACCTTAAGTTAGATGAAGTTAACGCAATCCTTCACTTAAACCTTGCTTCCGAAGAAATGAATACCCTTGGTGGCTGGGTTTTGGAACAGTTCGGATATTTACCTTCGCCAGGAATGGTTGTAGTAAAAAATAAGGTTTTATTTACTGTTGAAGATGTTGAGCAGCGCAGAATTACAAGTGTAAGAATCAGAATTTAAAAACTAAACACATACACAAAACTGTAAGTCCAGAGCAGGCGGCTTGTGCCTCCTAAAGTTTCAAGGTCTGGAGATGTAGAAGTTTTGGATGAATATGTAAAGCCCAATGCTGGTGGAATATAAGCGATGTTTCCTTTTATGCCAGCTTTGTGGCTTCGGTTGATTTTATAATACATACCAAGGTTTCCCGAAAATTTCCAGGCATTCTGAATTCTATCGTTATAATTGGCATTCTTTAAATGATGATTATCCATGCAGTCAAGTTGCTTTATCCAGGAAGCTGCAAAATTTATTGTTGTTTCAAAATGTTTTGCATAATTAAAATCTGCTTCAAAGAAAAGGATTGGAGCAAAATAATTTTGCGAATAAGAAATTACTTTTTCTTCATTAAAGGAATATTTTTGCCAGTTATCTTTTTTGTAAGTTCGCCAGCCGCCAATTCCTGCAAAAGAAATATTTTCAAGTTCTAATCCAAAGCCTGGTGTAAGGGAAATATTTTTATTTTTATCGAGAAAAAATACCAGACCTGTTAAAAAATTTGCATGACTAAAATTATTAAGATAGTTTGTGTGAATGGAATAATTTGTAAGTTCATCTTTAGGGTCATCAGGCCAGTTTTCCGGGTTAAGCCAGTCATAATCTTCCATTATACCGCAGTCATAGGAGTTTGCATTTTTAAATCCAAAGGAGAATTTTAAAAGTTCATTAATGCATAAATCAAAATTAAAGCCAAAATAAAAAGAGTTATTCATCTGCCAGTCCAGCCGGCTCATGGGGTCTGTTGCAGTTAAAGTTATTGCTTGTGATGTTTCAGATTTATTTGCATACCACACATTTTCTACAATTTTTCCATTTATAAATCCAAACTCAGGGGCAATTGATATTGAAGCTTTTCCCTGGCAAAATACCTGTGATGTAAAAAAAAGAGAAATAATAAAAACTAAAAGGATGTGACTTTTTTTCATTCTGCAGAATATGTAAAAGGATCAACTCCAAAAATCTTTGCAAGCTGATTTCTTGTTGCTTCCATGTCTTTAGGGTAGGGTGCTGTAAAACTTACTTTTTCTCCTGTAACAGGATGTTCAAATTCAATTTTATAGGCATGAAGTGCAAGCCTGCTCAAAAGGGGGCGTTCTTCAAACTCATCGCCGTTCCATTTTCTTTTAATTTCACTAAGTCGTACAGGTTTCTGGTTCCCACTGTAAAGAGGATCGCAGACAATAGAAAATCCGTTTGCAGCAAGGTGTGCACGAATCTGATGTGTACGTCCAGTTTTTGGTTCTGCAATAATCCAGGAATATGGTCCGCAGGAACCAACATTATAAAAATCGGTAACAGAAGGCTTGCCGTATTTTTTATTTACAACAGTTCTGTGGCGTATATCTCCATCAGGCAGCAAAGGCAAATCAACATTAAGCTTGTCCCAAAGAGGATGTCCATAAACAAGGGCATGATAAGTTTTATGAACAAGTCTTTTTTCAAACTGCTGCGAAAGATTTTTATGAGCCTCAGAAGTTCTTGCATAAACAATGAGTCCCGAAGTGTCTTTATCTATTCTATGAACAGCATATAATTTGCCAAATTCTTTTTCTGCAAGTAAATCAAGTCTAGGAGCATCTTCGTTATATCTATCTGCAGCAATCAAAATGCCGGAGCGTTTGTTTAGTACAACAATATTATCATCTGCGAAAATCGTCGTATAATCATTATTTTTTGCGCACATATAATTATTCTATCAGAAATGTTTTTATATATAAATAGTACATTGAAAAAATATATGCCACGGGAGCAGCATATATTTTTTTCCTTATGTATAGACTATTATTTATCATTGTAAAAACAGTAATTATAAATTATAATTATATGTACTCAAAAAAGAGGCATATATGATAAAGGAATTTCTTGAATACGACACAGTTCGCAACAACGCATTAAAACTTGCAAATAAAATTTACAAAGACGGCTTTATTCCCGATGTTATTTACTGTTCTCTCCGTGGTGGAGCTTATATGGCAAATATCATCAGCGAATATTTTAAAATCCTTGCTAAGGTAAACAAATTTCATCCTGTTTTGTATGCAGGAGTTGTAGCACGTTCTTATTCTGATGTTGCTCAGCATACTAAGGTTTTTATTGATGGCTGGACTTATCCGCCGGAAAATCTTCGTCCCGGAGATAAAATCCTGCTTGTAGATGATATTTTTGATTCAGGCCGTACAATCAACTGCCTTGTTGAAACTCTTATGAACAGCAGAGGTATGCCTCGCGAAGATATAAAGGTTGTTGTTCACGATTACAAATATTTTACTTACTATAATGAACAGCTTCCTATTCAACCCGACTATTACTGCCGAAAGTTCGAAATAAAATCTCCGGAAGAAAACCGCTGGATTCACTATATGAGCCATGAGCTTGTAGGACTTTCTAAAAAAGAACTCGAAGAATATTATTTCAAAGACGATCCTGAGCTTATTGATGTTCTTTCACCTTACCTTGGAGACAAATGAAAAAACTGATTCTTCTATTAACAGGCATTTTTTTCTCTACATCACTTTTTGCGCATCTTAAAGTAATCAGCCCTATAGAAGGAACTTTTGCAAACAGGCAGATGCTCGTGCTCGAAACAGATGGAACAGGGGAGTGCTATTATTCTCTCAATGGTTCAGACCCCGAAACCTTTGGTTTTGCATACGACGGACCGGTTCTTATAGATCTTGATGGTCCTGTAGAAATCAGAATTGCCAAAACTGGTACTTATAAAGAAGAAACCCTTGTAAAATATACTGTTATACCCGATAACGCATTAACAACTGCCTATGGAAATTTCATTTCGTCATTTTTCGATACCGGAATTTTAAACTATACAGCAGGTTCAATTCTCTCTGTACCGGAGCAGCTTAAGTTCAGTTTTGGGCTTCCTCCCGATTCTTTTTTGCAGGGACGCGACCTTTCAATTTCTCAGGGCTCTGTTCTTACAAGATTTATTCCCTGCACTTTACTTGATGAAGCAAGCGGTAAAAAATGGCGTTTTATAATCAAAACTTTTCCTCAAACTGCAGGTCTTTATAGCCGCCGCGATGTTCCTTTTGTGATTACAGACTGGGACACTATTACTTTTACAAACGATAACTACATTTACAAAATCGATTCAGATTATTGGGGTCTTCCTAAAAACAGCATTAAGCTTGACCGTACGGTAAGTCATATGATCCGCTGGCAGAATCTTGAGTACGATGAGGGAAATCCTATAGATTTTTTTGTGCTTCCTCCAATGCCGGAACTTAAACAGTCAACTGATGATAAGGGAGGCCTGATTTTTACTCTGGAAGGAGATGCTTCTTATTCGATGAGCCTGCTTTCTGCAGGAGACGGAACTTCTGGTCTGGTTACTCCTTCTCAATATCAGGAGTTATTCCCTCAGATTGGTGTTGATACTTTTTATGGAGACAGCATTTCGGGCAAGCTTGAAATTGGATTTTATACAAATTCCGTTTATCAGGGAAAGCTTGAAGTTCCTTATTCTATAAATAAGCGACCTCCTTCTGTTCCAATCATCACTTCAAACTCTCCTACATTCTATTCTCGTGAACCAGTTGCCCTTACAATCAAGGGTGAAAGCATGAGCGAACTTTATTATGCAGTGAGCCAGCCTTATACAATTCAATCTTTATCAGAAACCTATTCAGAATCTTCCGATTTATTTGCTTCTGTTAAAGCTGATAATTTTGTAAAGGCAGATTCTTCTTCTTTGAGCATGGTTCTTACACCCGAAGGAAATGGTGCAGTTTATTATAAGGTTGCAGCTTTTTCAAAAAATGAAAAAAATGTTGGAGCCATTGCAACTTACAGCGTTATAATTGACCAGTATAATTATTATTATAATTCCTTTGCCGATCCTTCAATTTCTGATGGAACTGCATTAAGGCCTTATGCGACCTTTGAACAGTGTATGGAAGCAATCAACAAGGGACGCTATGCCTGTCTTCGTGTAAAAGGCCCTCTAAAAGTTCCGACCGGCCTTCACTATATTCTTTCGAATTGTATTTTCCAGAATGAAGATGACGCTTCTCTCGAGTTTGAACAGGGTGCTTCTCTTGTTGTAAAAAATTCAAATCTGACTCTTGAGAACTTCACAGTTTGTCCTGTAAGCAATGCAAAAAATCTTTATAAAATAGAAGGAATTGTTCCTTATTTTAAGCTTGAAGATTCTGTGCTTGATATTAATAACTGTCAGATTGCTGCCTTGTTTGATACAAACGGACTTTTTACAGAGGCAATCCGTTCTTCTGTAAATGTAAATGGAACTATTGCTTCGGTTGCCTCATCTGTTTATGCATCGTTTATTTCTGGTGTAAAGACAAATATCAGCATTAAAAATTCTTCAATAAATGCAACTGCTGCAACTTCTGTTATCGTTTCGCTTAATCAGGGGGATGTTTTATTCAACAATAATTCCTTCAAGGTTTCCGGCGAAAAGGGAAGAGTAGCAGAATTCTTTGCAGTAAAGGGATCTCTTCTTTCAAACAGCTTTAAGGCAAATCTTCGCAATTCTTCTAATGCGGCACCGGTTTATACAGACAAAAAATCAAATATCACTCAATCAAATGAAGACAGCTATGGATTCTAATAATTCTTCAAATATCCTTTTAGTTGGATTTGATGAAGCGGGGCGGGGACCTCTTGCAGGACCTGTCTGTGCCGGTGCAGTTATTCTGCCTGCTGATTTTCCTGTTGAAATATTAAATGACTCAAAAAAGCTTTCGGAAAAAAAACGTCTGTTTGCAGAAAAAATAATTAAAGAAAAAGCCTTCTGGGGCCTTGGCCTTGTTGATCATAAAAAAATTGATGAAATAAATATTTTAGAAGCCAGTATGCTTGCCATGAAGCTTGCCTGGGAAGATTTGCTTGCACGATTTCCAGAAGTGTGGTCCCTGAGCATGTCGAAGGGGCAACCTCTTGTTTCCGGTATAACCGACGGCACCCGCTGTCCTGAAGTTCCTTTTGAATGCCGCTGCGAACCCAAGGCCGATGGAAAATATCCGCCTGTCATGGCTGCTTCAATTTTAGCAAAAACCTGTCGAGACCAGCTTATGATTGAAATGGACAAAAAATATCCGGAGTATGGATACGCAAAACACAAAGGCTATCCAACCCCGGCTCATAAAAAAATATGCCGCCAGTTAGGTCCATCCCCAATCCAGCGGCTTAGTTTTAAGTATTAGTCTTCAGTGACCTTTTTAGAAACAACGTGAATTCTGCCTGTGCGTTTAATTCCGTCGTCAACCTTTTCTGCAGGTTTTTCGCTCTTTACACGGTAGATTTTTTTACCAGAAGCAGATTTTCCTTTAGAATAAGCAGCATCTTTAGCGGCACGTTTTTCTTTTGCAGCCTTCTGGCGTGCCTTGCGGTCTTTTTCTATAAATTCAAGTGATTTATCCATGCCTTGAAGGAACTTCTGCATATCTTCAGCAAAAATAGCAATCTGATGTCTGTCTGCCTCTACGCCGTCTCTGCTTTTGCTTTCAACAATCTGCAAAAATACATCGCCAGTTCTGTTTTCTTTAACATTAAAAAAATATGAACGATTATCCAAATAGATTTGAGTAGTAAATAATTCTCCACGTGCTCCCATAATGTACAGACCTTCCCTTGTGATTTGATATCCTAAAATAACATAAAGTCTTTTTTTTTTCAATGCTTGTGTGTATAATTCAATTTATGGTATTAAAAAATTTCATTGTTTTAGAAGGAATCGACGGAGCAGGAACAAGTACTCAGATAAAAAGACTGGTACAGACTAATCCGGATAAATATATTGCAACTGCCGAGCCTACCAGCGGACCAACCGGTAAGTTCTTACGCCAGATGTTAGCCGGAGATTTTAAGGTTGATGAGCGCACCAATGCCTATCTTTTTGCTGCCGACCGCTGCGAACACATTTTTGGAAAGGGCGGTGTAAAAGAACTTTGTGAATCCGGAAAAACAGTGGTAAGTGACCGCTACTTTTTTTCAAGTCTTGCATATCAGTCTGTTTCCTGCGGACTTGAATTGCCGCAACTTTTGAATTCACCTTTCCCGCTGCCGGAATACCTCTTTTTCTTTGATATAAATCCCGAAATCTCTCTTGGTCGTGTAAACGCCCGTAACGGCCACAAAGAAATCTACGAAAATATAGAAGCCCAGAAAAAAATCGCGGCTCTCTACGAAAAAGTCATAAGTATGTACGAACAAAACCCCGCATTAAGAGAGGAAATGAAAATAATAAGAATAGACGCAAGTAAAAGTATAGACGATATTTCTCGGATAATAAAAGAAGAATTAGAGAAATAATTATTTATAAAGTATTCACTTTAAAAATGCTCAGCCGCAGACGACAGCCATTTTCCACGGGAGTGCAAGGACTTTTTCAATATTAATATTTATTTAATTTTCTAAAATTCATCTTTTATTGTTCCGATAATCACAATGTGAAAAAGCATATTTTATTTTTAATATTTGCATCATTATTATTTACACTTCCTCTCACCCCTGCTAATGCCTACATGGTTAAGTACAAGGAAGACTGGTATAAGCTTTATCACGTTCATTATCAGCAGTATCCGGATGATTGTATAGAAAATATTTACTGGCTCGAAAAAGCAGCACAGGCCGATTTTTGTAATCCCCTTTATGTGGGTTTTAAAATTGAAACAGAAAAAGAATGGCAAAAATACAGATATCTGTTTCAAATGCATATAAATCTTAAGCTTATTGAACAACATCTTCGTCTGGGCAGGACCTACGACAAAAAGTGCATATATTTTTACGACGCTCCATGGAAGGATGAATATTTACGAAACATGGAAAAAGCGTTATCTTGTTATGAAGCAGGCTTGTATTACTGGAAGGAAGCAAAGGTTTGGTGTGAAAAAGCAAGCGCTCCTTCGTTCAATTTTCTTTTTATAGAAGATAAGCAGGCGTGGGAAGATGAAAATGCACGAATAGTCTCTGGGGAGCTTGACTACGAGCGCATGTTAAACCGCGAAATTGCACGTCTTAAAAAGAATATTCAGGAACTCCAGCAGATGGACAAGACCTACTAAGGATATCTTTTTTCAAATGGAAAACATAAATAATAATTCTCAGATTGATTATAAATCGCATTATTTTGACTGGGCTGCAACAAGTCCGGCAGATGAAGATATTTTAAAGCAGGCTGTTGAGCTTACCCTTAAAGACTGGGGAAACCCTTCAAGTACACATCAGGTTGGAAAAAATGCACGTGCCCTTTTAGAAGAAGCCCGGGAACGTGCGGCAAAAGCTCTTGGAGTCCCGACAGACACAGTTTATTTTACCTCTGGTGGAACAGAAAGCGATCAGATTCCTCTTCTGGCTCAACTTGCAAAACCTGCTGCGGGCACAATCCTTATAAGTTCAATTGAGCATCCTGCAGTGCGCGAACAGGCTCTTGTCCTTAAAAAATGCGGCTGGAATATTGTTCAACTGCCGGTTGATAAAAATGGAATTGTTACGCCCCAGACTGTTACCCAAGCCTTAACTTCTGATACAACCCTGGTCTGCATTATGGCAGTAAATAACGAAACTGGAGTTATTCAGCCGATTTACGAAATTGCAGATGCTATTACTGCCTGGTCCGCCGGTAAACGTAAGCCTAAACTTCATGTTGACTGTGTTCAGGCTGCAGGAAAAATTAATCTGAATCTTGCCTATAAGGGAATTGATAGTGCCGCATTAAGTTCTCATAAAATCTGTGGTCCCCGCGGAATTGGTATTCTTTATATGAAAGATCCTGTTAATGTCTTTCTGCGTGGTGGCGGTCAGGAAAAAGGAATACGCAGTGGTACAGAAAATGTTCTTGGTGCTGTAGCCTTTTCTCTGGCCTTGGAACGCTACTACAATAAGGAAAAGCCGGAACTTCAGACAGCCTCTGCAAAGTTTGTAGAGGCACTTTCCCAGCTAAAAGGATGTACAATTGTTCCAGTTGGTCGTCTTCAAAATCCGGAACTTTTTTCTCCTTATGTAGTTCAAGCCTCCTTTGACCATATCCCCGGCAACGTAATGCTCCGCGCCCTTGACTCAAAAGGCTTCTATATTTCTACCGGCAGCGCCTGTTCCTCAAAGAAAAACAAACGCCCCGTCCTCGAAGCCATGCACATAACCCCTCAAATCAGCGAAAACGCCGTCCGCTTCAGCTTCGGCCCCCACACCAGCCCAACCGGCATAAGTGAGTTATTGAGTGCAGTCACAGAAGTAAATAAGCAATTCAATAAATAATATTGTTTATTTGATTCTTTTGTCGTTTCGTCTTATAATATTCGTATGAGTACACACATTAACGCACCAGAAGGTGCAATTGCAGATACCGTTCTCTTGCCCGGAGATCCTCTCAGAGCAAAGTTTATTGCAGAAAACTTCCTTGAAAACGCAGTTTGCTATAACGAAGTTCGTGGAATGTATGGTTTTACCGGAACTTATAAGGGTAAAAAAGTTTCTGTACAGGGCACTGGAATGGGCCAGCCGTCGCTTTCCATTTATGTTCAGGAGCTTTTTCAATTTTATAATGTTCAAAAAGCTGTTCGTATTGGGACTTGCGGTTCAATCCGCGAAGATGTAAAAGTCCGCGATATTATTATTGCAAATGCAGCTTGTACAGATTCCAGTCTTCAAAGTCAGCGCTTTGGACTTATGCATTTTGCACCTGTTCCAAGCTTTGAACTGCTTGATACTGCCTATCACACTGCAAAGGATTTAGGACTGCATGCAGTTGTTGCTCCTTGTGCATCCAGCGATCGTTTTTACGATGAAAATCAAAACTGGAAGCTCTGGAAAAAATATGGAGTAGCAGGTCTTGAAATGGAGGCAGCAGAATTGTACACTCTTGCTGCACAGTTCAACCGCAAGGCTCTGGCAATTCTTACCGTAAGTGATCATATTATTACAGGTGAAGCAACCACGGCAGAAGAAAGACAGACAACTTTCAAAGATATGATGAAGCTTGCATTGGAAACAGTGACTAAATAAAAATTTTCGGATCTGGTCCGATATTGACACAAGAAAGAGGTATAATATGAAACCAACATTATTAGTATTAGCAGCCGGAATGGGAAGCCGTTATGGTGGAGTAAAACAGATAGACGGAGTAGGCCTTCATGACGAATGCCTTCTTGATTTTGCAACTTACGACGCTATGAAAAGCGGTTTTGGAAAGGTTGTATTCATTATCCGTAAAGATATTGAAGAGGCTTTCCGCGAGCGTCTTTTTGACCGAGTTGCACGCAATTGCGATGCAGAATACGTTTTTCAGAATTTGGACAGCCTTCTTACCCCACAGCAGGTTGCAGACAGTAAGGATCGCGCAAAACCATGGGGAACAACACATGCCGTACTTTGTGCCGAAAAAGCAATCAAAACTCCTTTTGCAGTTATCAACTCTGATGACTATTATGGCCGCCAGGCTTTTGAAGTTTTAGGCGGATATCTTGGCAGTATTGATAATGACTGTACAGAGCATGCTATGGTTGGTTATGTTCTTGGAAATACAATGAGCCGTTCCGGTTCTGTAAGCCGTGGTGTTTGTACTGTAAAAGACGGATGTCTTGATACAATCGTAGAAAACCTTAAGATTTACTATGATGAAAAAGATCAGATTATCAGTGATATTGACGGCGAAAAGAAGCTGCTTACAGGTAAAGAATGGGTAAGCATGAATCTTTTTGGTTTTACACCAAAGGCTTTTGAAGAATTCCACGTTTACTGGGATAATTTTATCAGTGCTAATTCAACTGCTCCAAAAGCAGAGGCTTTGCTTCCTGTTTCTGCAGGTGATATTATCAAACACGGTAAAGGAATCATTAAGTTCTTTACATCTCAGGAAACCTGGTTTGGCATGACATATCCGGAAGATCGTCAGCTTGTAAAAGATGAAATTGCAAAGAAAATCAAAGATGGATATTATCCAGAAAAACTTTGGGAAAAATAGATGTCCGGGTCAAGCCCGAACATGACATAAATCTGTCATTGTCGGGTCAAGCCCGAACATGACATAAATTCGTCATTGTCGGGCTTGACCCGACAATCTCGCTTTGGAATCAATATGTTAAAACTTACACCAATAAAATCAGAAAAAATCTGGGGCTATGAGCTTTGGATTGCATCTACTCACCCAAACGGACCACAGGATGAATTTATAAAGGCTTGTGGTGGAGACTATCCTCTGCTCGTTAAAATCATTCAGGCTAACGACACTCTTTCAATTCAGGTTCACCCTGATGATGAAGCTGCAGTGCGCATAGAAGGGGCCGGAAATCGTGGTAAAACAGAATGCTGGTATGTTCTTGATGCCGCTCCAGATGCCCGCCTTGTTTACGGCTTAAAGGATGGTGCTACACGAGAACAGCTTGCTCATGCAATAACAAATAATGCCCTTGATCCTTATCTGGAATTTGTAAATGTTCACAAGGGAGATTTTATTTATATTCCTGCCGGAACAGTTCACGCAATTGGTGGAGGGCTTCGTCTGCTTGAAGTTCAGCAGTCCTGTGATCTTACCTATCGTTTGTATGACTGGGGCAGGGGTAGGGAAGTTCATATAGAAAAAGGTCTTTCTGTAATAAAAAATGATATACGAAAACCTGTAGCTCAATTTCCCGGAAACTTTGAATGTGAATACTTTTCTCTGGAACAAATAAACGTAAAAGGCGGCTGGAGTATGTATTGTAGTGGCGATAATCCAAGCCTTGATACCCAGCTTCTCTACGTTTTATCCGAGAATAAAGCCGTAATCCGCACCAGCCAAGACAAAGTCGGCCAGACAATCCAGTCCGAAGAAATTTATGCCATCCTCCCCGGTGAAAAAATCACCGTCGAAGGCTCCGCCAGCATAATAAGAATAAGAGCCAATTTTCCGCGGGAGCATTTTTTATAACTTGTATCAACTTTTTTATCACTTGATTCATTCATTAATAAAGGTTATTTTATACACATGCTTTTATTTTTATTAACCCTTTTGCCATGTTCCTTAATTGCTTATGCTTTTTTTGTAAAAGATAAAAAAATAATTCTTCCTGTTTTTGCGGGGCTTATGACTGCAGTTGTAGTTTGTGCCTGCCGCTTTTTCTTTACTTATGAACATCATCTTGTTTACGATTCTTTTTCAGAAATATTCAGTTATTATATAGTAAAACAGGCTTTTCTTCCTTTATTTGTAGTTTCTGCTATTTATGCCTTGATTTCACGCGATACAGCAGAATTCAAAGTAAAGAATTTCTTCCCTTTGCTGGCTTCATTTTATGCAGTTTATCTTCCTTATTGTGTAATAACCGCTTCTGAATATTATTATCAGGCTTATGATATTATTCTAAAACCTGTCATTTACCTTGCAATGCTTGTAATGATTTCTTTCTGTCTTATTGATGCTTTTGAAGCTTTAAAAAACAAAAAAGTTGTCTGCATTATAATTGATATTCTGATTATTGGTGTCTATGCCTTTTATCCGGCAATTTCTGATGCTCTTTACGCGATAGATTACTCTTTTGCTATAATTCTTATTTTTGGAATAATATATTCCGCTCTTCCTGTTTTATACTTTTTCCTTAAAATCTTTTTGAAGAAATAAAAAAAAACGGTGGCCGAATAATCAACCACCGTTTGAGATCCCCGGGTCAAGCCCGAGGATGACAAGATGTGTCATTGTCGGGCTTGACCCGACAATCTCTTATTAGTCAAGAGCATGACCTGCAGAACCAAGAACTTCAATATTCTTGTGCATGTACATCTTTTTAGCTTCGTCACGGGCAGCAGAAAGGAACTGACGTGGGTCGAATGCTTCTGGATTTTCTGCAAGGAACTTTCTTACAGCAGCAGTCATAGCAAGACGTCCATCAGAGTCGATGTTAATCTTACATACAGCAGACTTAGCAGCCTTGCGGAGCTGTTCTTCCGGAATACCAACTGAATCAGGAATCTTTCCGCCGTACTGTTCAATAATCTTTACATATTCAACAGGAACAGAAGAAGAACCGTGAAGTACGATTGGGAAACCAGGAAGCTTCTTTTCAATTTCTTCAAGAACGTTGAAAGCCAGTGGAGGAGGGATAAGAACACCGTCAGCAGTGCGTGTACACTGAGCTGGAGTGAACTTACAGCGTCCGTGTGAAGTACCAATAGAAATTGCAAGTGAGTCACATCCTGTCTTAGAAGTAAAGTCTACAACTTCTTCTGGCTTTGTGTATTTTGATTCTTCGGCAGCAACATCATCTTCTACACCACCAAGAACACCAAGTTCAGCTTCTACTGTAACATCGTACTGGTGAGCATAGTCAACAACCTGCTTTGTAAGTGCAACGTTTTCATCGTATGGAAGGGCAGAACCATCGATCATAACAGAAGAGAATCCGTTATCGATACAGTCCTTTGCAACTTCGAAGTTTGGACCGTGGTCAAGGTGAAGAACGATAGGAATATCACATCCAAGTTCGTGAGCATATTCAACAGCTCCGCGTGCCATGTTGCGCAAGATGTACTTGTCTGCATAAGCGCGTGCACCTTTAGAAACCTGCAGGATTACAGGAGACTTTGTTTCAACACAAGCCTGAATAATAGCCTGCATCTGTTCCATATTATTGAAGTTATATGCAGGAATTGCATATCCACCCTTAATAGCCTTTGCAAACATATCGCGTGTGTTTACAAGGCCAAGATCTTTGTAACTAATTATAGCCATTTATAACATCCTTTTGGACGGTTAAACGTCCGAGATTTATTTGAGGATATAATAGAATAAATCAGTTTTTTTTACAACACTTAATCAAAGGGTTGGAATATCGGTGATTGCTTCGCGTTTACGGGATGCAGAAGTAAAGAGACGATTTAGCAATTCCATACAGTTATCAATCATCAGCTCGTAAAGTTTTGGAGTAATAAGCTGTTTGTTTACAGGATCAAGTCCGCTTTGTCCGTTTTTTGACTGGAATGCAAATACAAAGAGTATTCCGTTTTCTACATGACGGGTCATATAAAGAACAGCATCGGAACGGAAGCGTAAACCATGGATTGTAAATACTATATCTGGAACCTTTTCGTAGTCAGCAAGCGTGAGTCTGCCATCGGGAACGACAAATGAAAAGTGAGAAATGCTTATATCTGTTAGTTTGTCCTGAATTGTTCCCTGTTTATCAAGATTGAAAGAAAAAAGACAGTTACTTGAACATAAGGCGCGTACATATTTTCGTCTTCCCATTGCCTGGTTTGCATAAAGAACCTGTTCAATAATCTGGAAGTTTTCTCGTTTCTGGTATTCAAGCTGGATGCAGCCACACTGGATTCCCATTGTGTACAGATACTGATGTTCCAGACTCTGCCGTTCAGCCTGAGAATGTCGTTTTGCATAGAGTACACCAAATAGGGCAGACGGATATTTTTCCTGCATATCAAGTATTATTTGAGCCCAGGTTGTTCCCTGAATAGGGGCATCTATATTAAAAAACAGAATGGAATCTTTAAAAACAGAAAGGATTATATCAACCTTAACTTCTATAGGGAGAAAAATATCTGTATCTATGAAATAGCACTCGTATCCAAGTGTAAGATATTCTTCCAGATAGGCTTGTGGAAAAAGCGATTTATCTGGTGCTATAAAAAAAGTCTTACGTCCTTTAATTATCTCTTGTACTAAGCTGTGCATACTGATATTTTACATCACAAAATAAAAAAAAGCAAAAAAATATAGTTAAAACAAGTTGAATTACCGCAAGCCTTGTGGAGCTGTAAATCGATTTATAGATTTTTATTATAGATTAATATTCATATTTTTTGTATAATGTAAAATTGGTTAGGAATTTGTCCTAGATTCTATAAAAAGAATCATGAGCATTTTTTGAACTATTGAAGAGATTTTATTGTTATGAAAAAAGTTTTTGCATTAATCCTTGCGCTCTTAGTGGCTGCGTCGGGATTTGCCATAGAATTAAATGTAAAAGTTTCTCCGGGAGCTTTCTTTCCGTTCCTTTCCGCAGGTAGTACAAAATATGCGGTTGCAGGTGGCGGCACTTTTATAGATACCTGTATTACTCTTTTTAATTATCTAAATGTTGGACCTGAGTTTGGCGTTGAGTTTCTTCCCAAAAATAATAGTGT
>Ga0247609_10000770_pt1 | contig 41884 bp, 31 predicted proteins | sample 172DNAGHGlowgp2_FD_193487 | JGI IMG/M metagenome (GOLD analysis project Ga0247609, IMG submission 193487) | Sheep rumen microbial communities from Palmerston North, Manawatu-Wanganui, New Zealand - 1728 DNA GHGlow gp2 | ecosystem: Host-associated > Mammals > Digestive system > Stomach > Rumen ... | reverse complement strand
CGCGGAATCCTGCTGGAAATCAGCCAGGAGGCGAAGGAATTTATCGTGAACAACAATTACGATTCCACCCTGGGGGCGCGACCCATCCGCCGTTCCATCCAGAACCTCGTGGAAGACGCGATTGCCGAAGGGCTCCTGCTCGGTACCCTCACGGACTTCTCCACGATAAGCATCGGCGTCGAAAACGGCAAGCTCAGTTTCAAGTGCGAAAAGATCCAGTCGTAAAAATGCTATCTTTGACCGCGAAAAATTTCAACAATCAAACCCAAGAGGTTAACAATGGCTAAAATTCCTGCAGTTCTTATCTTCGGCGCACCGGGTTCCGGCAAGGGTACCGTCGGCGCGAAGCTCGCTGCTACCACTTCCCTCAAGCACATTTCCACGGGCGACATCTTCCGTGGCATTGCTCCTTCCAGCGAATCCGGCAAGCTCCTCGCTTCTTACTCCAGCAAGGGCCTCTTGGTTCCGGACGAAGCCACTGTCGAAATTTTCGGCCGCTTCATCGAAGGCCTCATCAATACGAACAAGGTAAACCCGGATAAGGATACCCTCCTCCTCGACGGTATTCCCCGCACGGTTGCCCAGGTCAAGCTCATCGAATCCGTTGTCGACGTGAAGCACATCTTCGTGCTCGACATTAAGGACGAGAAGACCATCGTGGCCCGCCTCCTGAACCGCGCCAAGATCGAAGGCCGCAAGGACGATGCCGACGAAGCCGTCATCAAGAACCGCCTCAAGGTGTACAAGGAATCCACCGCCAAGGTGCTCGGCAAGTACAGCAAGTCCATCATCAGCCGCATCAACGGCGACAACACCCCGGACGAAGTGTTCTGCGACACCCTCGCTGCCTACGTGAAGTTCTGCAAGTCCGCTAACAAGACCGCAAAGGCCCAAAAGCCGGCTAAGAAGGTCGCCAAAAAGGCCAAGTAATTCTTGCTTAACTAGGTAAAGCCTATAAAAGTCCCCGACTCAAGTGAGTTGGGGACTTTTTGTTTTCTGTTTGTTCTAACTATGCTGACACGGGCCTCTTCGTTGCCTGGATCTTCAACTGGAGGATTTTTTCTTCGGGCAACTTGGAGTACTTGACGATTTTATCAATGGGTTCATTGTCGGCGAGCATCTCTAGTGCAACTTCTTCTTTTGCCTGCAAGTACGAGCCCTGTTTTTCGTAAAGCATGTCCGTCATTCCGTCAACCTCGTTCAGAAGAGTTTCGTCGGTGTACCCTTCTAAAGATACATCTTTCGCAAAGTCCTTGTCAAGCAGTTTTTTCAGCTTTTCTTCGGGGATTTCCTTTTCTTCGAGAACATCACGGAAGATCCGTAACATTTCGGCCCTATCGGACTGTTCTCGCTTTTCGGGCGGAGTACGGTCCTCAATGGCAAAGAATTTCTCAATTTCGACCAGGTAGATGTCAAGTTTTTCGTAGAAAAGGTGACGGTTCCGGACCAATTGCGCGTGGTGCAGGTAGGTGTCGATTTCCGTCGGGAACTGGTTTTCGGTTAACAGCGAAAGAACGTAGATGTGCGGCAGGTTGTAGTCCTGCGACTTCTTGACTGTGCGCGAGACGACGCGTGCGGTATAGTAGATGAGCCTATCTACGAACAGCGTGTTGAAGTTCTGCTGTACCTCAATGAGCACAGGCTCTCCCGCTTGTGTGGTGCCGTAAATGTCGAAGATGGCGGTTTTGTCATTGAGAACGCCGGGGTTCTCGGGCACACCCAATGTATAGTTTTTGATTGCTTTATCACCGGTGAGTCCGAGCATCGCGTTAAGAAATTTCACGGTCCGTTCGGGCTTTGCCTCATTCGCCATGAGCATCTTGAAGATGCCGTCACTGAAAGGGTAGACATTCTTGTAGATTTTTCTGTAATCCGCCAGGTGCTCAGGATGTTCGGCGACATCCTTGACAAAGGCAATGAATTCGCTTCGGGTCATATGTTCTCCGTTTGGATTGTAGCATCCCGGAATTGGGACGTCCTATCCTTAAAACGGATTTGGCCCCTAAAATGAGCCGAAAAAGTTTGTTAACACGATTTTTTTACAAATGGGATACGCTCGTTTCCTATATTTTCGATAAACGATTTGGGGTATTATGAAACATTTTTCTTTGACCTACATTTTTGCGCTTGCCTTGGCATTTTTCTTTGTCGCATGCGGGGACGACGAGAGCAGTTTCGCCCCGCGGGACGATGAATCGTCCAGCAGCATTGAAGAGGAATCCTCTTCCTCCAGTGTCACCCTGAGCGGAGCGTCAGCGGAGTCGAATGGGTCTAGTAGCAGTTCGGCGAAGTCTAGCTCGTCTACGGATGCCAAGAGCAGTTCTTCTGTAACGTCGAGCAGCTCGGGAACGTCTGCGGGCTCGTCAGCAGGGACGAACAGTAGCTCTGGCGAAGAAAAAAGACCTTGCTCTGAGGAGGGCAAAACTCAAAGGGCGAATGGGGTAAAGGTTATATGTCATGACGGTTTTTGGGTTCCGGAATCCTCCAGCTCGGCGGTGCCTACCAGCAGCTACTTCGACATGACGGAGCAATTTAACGAGAAAGTGTCTTACGGTGAGTTCACGGACCTGCGCGACGGACACAAGTATCGTACGGTGAGCATGTATGATGATACTTTTGAGAGAACCTATGTTATCTTTGCCGAAAACCTGAATTATGGCAAGATGGTGTCAGGCGGTACTGTGCAGGGAGACTCCACGAAGTACTGCTATGATGATGACTCGTGGTACTGCGAAAATGGCTGGGGCGGACTCTATACCTGGAGCAATGCAATGGGCTTTCCTGCCGTATGTGACAGTGTATCCATCGGTGCGGAGGCCTGCTCGCAAAAATTTGTTTATCCAAGTGGGTATGGACAACCCCAGAACTATGTCCAGCATCAAGGAATCTGCCCGGAGGGTTGGCATATTATGAATTCTGGCGAATGGGCTTATTTAGACCAGAGAACGGGGGGCAGTGCCGCCCACTATATGGGATCGAAGGTCGCCGGCTTCGGCAATAACGACTATGGTTTGTCGATATTGCCGACGGGGTATTGGATAGATTATGGAAACGAACATAATAAGTTTGATGAAATAAAGGTCCAATCACAATTTTGGATGCCGCAACAAGCTGATACGGATTTGAAGGCGTACATGACATCTGTTAGCCGAACGAATTTTTCTAGGAACTTTCCTGTTTCTAAGAATTACGGCAATTCGATTCGCTGTGTAAAAAATTATTAAGACGTTCCTTGCGGTTCAAAATAAAACCCGAGTTTCGTGAAGCCCGCAGTGTCTAATAGCCACAAGGGCTGAGCAGTAACCGCTCTTCAGGCGTACCCAGCAGTAACAGCCCCTAACAGAGCCCCTCTCGTGTTTCTTTGCGGAGAGGAGGCGTTTCGCAAAGCAAACACTTCAACGAAGTGATCGTGTTTGCGTGCGAAATGCCACTCGAAGCAAACTAATTTTCAAGAAGCTGTTCTGGATCCTTCGTTTTCACTTCGTTCCACTCAGGAAGACAATTGGACCCTATCCCCTATCGTTTCACTCCAGGGTCCAGGGTGACACCGGTATGAGAAGCCGGGGCGTTGCGGGGCGGCGAGCGCCCGCTAGAGGGGGTAGCGGAATATAGGCGAGAGATTGTTCCAATGGATTTTTTCTCTCGTCTTTCGTCTGTAGGACCGAAGGTCCGTTCTCTCGTCTATATGAAGCGAGGGGGAGGCTTCCCCCGCATGGGTAGAATTTTCTATCTTTACGTCCATGAAAGTTTTTTTATACGACACGACCCTCCGCGACGGTAACCAAGACCGTAAGATAAGCCTTTCTCTCGCCGACAAGCTGCAGATTGCGCGAATTCTTGACCATTTCGGTTTTGACTACATCGAAGGGGGCTGGCCCAATCCGAGCAACCCGACCGACGAGGAATTCTTCCAGAAGATCAAGGAAGTCAAGCTGAAACATGCGAAGATTGCGGCTTTCGGTTCCACGCGCCGTCCGAAGGTGCTGCCCGAGAAGGACCCGCTGCTGCAGGCGCTCGTGAAGTCGGGCGCCCCGGTCAAGACGATTTTCGGCAAGAGCTGGGATTTGCACGTCACGGACGTCATCCGCACGACGCTCGAGGAGAACCTCGACATGATCGAGTCCTCCGTCGACTACCTCAAGGACCATTCCGAGGAGGTGATTTACGATGCGGAACATTTCTTTGACGGCTACAAGGCGAACCCGCAGTACGCTCTCGAGACGCTGAAGGCGGCTGAACGCGGTCGCGCGGACTTCATTGTGCTTTGCGACACGAACGGCGGTACGATGCCGTGGGAACTCGAGAAGATTGTGAAGGACGTGAAGAAGGTGGTTTCGACGCCTATCGGCATCCACGTGCATAACGACGCGGGTCTGGGCGTGTGCAACAGCCTGTTTGCCGTGAAGAGCGGCGCTACGATGGTGCAGGGCGTGGTGAACGGTTATGGCGAGCGTTGCGGAAACGCAAACCTCACGACGATTGCTGCAGACCTGCATTTCAAGATGGGCGCGAAGTTCTTTGCCGCGAAAAAGATTGCAAGGCTCCGCCAGCTGAGCAGCAACGTGGACCAGATTGTGAACCTGCCGAGCGACGTGCACGCCCCGTACGTGGGCGATGCGGCGTTTGCGCACAAGGGCGGTGCCCACATTGACGGCGTGATGAAGGTCAGCCGTAGTTTCGAGCATATCGACCCGCACGAAGTCGGCAACGACCGCGTGTTCGTCACCAGCGACCAGGCGGGCGGTTCCCTCGTGGTGGAAAAGCTCAGGGCTATAAAGCCGGGCATCGACAAGAAGGACCCGGTGGTGGGCAAGCTCCTCACGCTCATCAAGGAACGCGAGAACGCGGGCTGGCATTTCGACAGCGCCGAGGCGAGCTTCAAGCTGCTCGTGTACCGCCACTTGGGCATGGTGCAGGAACCGTTCAAGGTTCTGGGCTACCGCGTGATTGAAGACAAGACGACTCAGGGTGTATCCGTTTCGCAGGCGACCGTCAAGCTCCAGATTGGCGACAAGATTAGCCATCAGGTGAGCGAGGGGGACGGCCCGGTGAACGCTCTCGACGCGGCTCTCCGCAAGGCTTTGCTCCCGTTCTTCCCGAACATGGCGAAGGTCAAGCTCGACGACTACAAGGTGCGCGTGCTCGGGAGCAAGGTGGCATCTGACGCTACCGTGCGCGTGTGGACGACGTTTGGCGACGAGAAGGGCTACTGGAACGTGGTCGGCGTCTCGAGCAACATCATCGAGGCCTCCTGGATGGCGTTCGTGGACGGGCTCACGTACAAGATTCTCGTGGACAACAAGGTTATCGAGAGCGCATACAAGCATATCGACGTGAAGTCGGTTGCGGCCGCGGGGCAGGCAAGCGCCGCGAAGGAAGAGGAACCCGCTCCGGCGAAGGCCAAGAAGTTGAGCGCCCGCAAGATGAGGAACCTTGCCGACATCACGAGACGTAAAAGATGAATGAACGTGTCATCCTGAGCGACCCTGGAGCGTAGCGATAGGGGCGTCGAAGGATCTAGATTCTTCGACTACGAACCTTCGGTTCTTCGCTCAGAATGACACAGTAGGAAAGAAAGACTATGCAAATTGTTAAGGTTACTTCGAAATCAGCTGAAATTGAACGCATCTGCGGGCGCGAAGTCGCCCCGAGCAAGGAAATTCACGACAAGGTGATGCAGATCCTTGCCGACATCAAGAAGGGCGGCATCGCGAAGGCGACGGAATACGCCCAGAAGTTCGACGGCCTGAAGGGCAAGAACATCCGCGTGCCGGTTTCGGCCATCGCGAAGTCTGCCGCCAAGTGCCCGAAGGAACTGCAGAAGGCCCTGAAGCAGGCCATCAAGAACGTGCGCGACTTCCACAAGAACCAGATGGAAGAATCCTGGCTCATGCAGGGTGCCGACGGCGTGGTCTTGGGCCAGCGTATCCGCCCGATGAAGCGCGTGGGCCTCTACGTGCCGGGTGGTGCGGGCATCTACCCGAGCACCGTCATCATGAACGCGGTCCCGGCTCTCGTGGCCGGCGTGGAAGACATCGTGGTCGTGACCCCCATCAAGGGCGAAATCAACCGCGCTGTCGCATTCGTGCTGCAGGAACTCGGCATTACCGAAGTTTACCACATCGGCGGTGCTCAGGCGATTGGCCTGCTTGCCTACGGTGCGAAGGATGCGAAGGGCAAGACTGTCGTGGAACGCGTCGACAAGATTGTGGGCCCGGGCAACGTGTTTGCCGCCATCGCCAAGAAGGAAGTCTTCGGCGTCGTGGATATCGACATGGTGGCTGGTCCCTCCGAAGTGCTCGTGATGGCCGACAACACCTGCGATCCGGACTTTGTTGCGGCTGACTTGCTCTCCCAGGCGGAACACGGTTCCGGCTTCGAGGCTGCCATCTGCATTACCGACAACATGGAAACCGCCCAGATGATTAGCGCCTGCGTGGATATCCAGGTGGAAAATTCCCCGAAGCGCGAACTCCTCGAGAAAGTGCTCGGCAACTTCGGGCGCATCCTCGTGGTGAAGGACTGGTTCGACGGCGTGGAAATCGCGAACCGCATCGCTCCGGAACATCTGGAAGTGATGACTGCCGAAGCCGAATCCATGGCGGCGCAGATCGAGAATGCGGGTGCCGTGTTTATCGGCCCGTGGTCCAGCGAACCGGTGGGTGACTACTTCGCGGGCCCGAACCACGTGCTGCCTACCAACGGCACGGGCCGCTTCTTCAGCCCGCTTGGCGTGTATGACTTCCTGAAGCGCATGAGCATCATCCGCTACAGCGAGAAGGCCATCAAGAAGAACGCGAAGGCGATTGCCGCTGTCGCGAACGAAGAAGGCTTTATCCACCACGCTGCTGCGGTTCTCAAGCGCCTCTAGGCGCCTTTAATCGCTAGTTCGTAAAGTCTTTGAACGTCGCCGAGGTCCCTGATGAGGGCTTCGGCGATTTCTGTTGTGGGGCTGTAGCTTTCATCGGCGTCGGTCTCGAAGCGCACGCAATCGCGGGGGATAAGAGGGATTGCCGCCACGGTAGACTTTTTGCGGAAGCTGTCCTTGTGCAGCGAGAAGATGGCCCCCAGTTCGATTCCTGCACGCACGGCGGAAATGTCGCCGCCAAAGCGGTGGAATATGGGCCGCGGGGCGTTATTTTGCGGGGCGTTGTTCTGCGCGGCTCCCGCCTTGAATCCCGCCTCCCGCAGTACCTTCATGATTCTCATGTAGTCCCCGACGCAGTGGATCTGGAGGTCGCGTGTTAGCTCGAGCGCGAGTTCCGCCTGTCGCCTGAAAACGCTCTCCTGCACACCACCGGGTTCGTACCCCGGGAATCGCCGGTCGAGTCCCGCTTCGCCGACCTGGGCGTCCGTGTCGCTTTCCAGGAACTTCCGGAGCGTCGCGAAATCCTCTTCGGTGACCTTTTCCGCAATCATCGGGTGGATGCCATAGGCCGCGCAGTTCACCTCTGCGCATTTCCCCGTACAGCTCACCTCCGCGCGGTTCAAGTCGCGCACCTTAGCCCATTCCCAGGGTTCGCAGCCCACATCCACATAGTGGTAACCGCGGCGATTGAGCTCGTCGGCGATGTTTTCGGGATTACTTAATCTGGCTAAATGGAGGTGAAAATCGTGCATCGTGCAGAATATAACATGTATAACCTTGTTTTTGCACGGATTTGTATTCAAAAAAAGCTTTTTCAGTTGTTTTTCTTTTGGAAAAAGCGTAATTTAAGGGGGAGCCCTGCCGATAGGGCTTTAAGCAACAAAAGGAGTACTTATGCGCGATCTGCTTGAAAAAGCGTTGAAGAAGGGTTTGAGTGTCGTATTTTCGAATGAAAATGGTTTTGCCGTCATTCGCATATTGAAGGGGGACGATGTTGTTGCGAGCTGTAGCCTCGGTTCGGCCAGTTTCCGTGACTCAGTCGAAGATTCCCTGCAGGCGCTTCTCCTTGACCTGGAACGCAAGGGAGTCTAGTTCGCTTTATTTTTTTTGCTAACGAAAAAGCCCCGGTTGAACCGGGGCTTTTTCTGTAAGCTTAACAAAGCCTTAATTGATGCGACCGACGAGGTTGCCGGAGAGCATGTAGTCCTTGGTGCTGCCGAAGCTGTGGAAGCCGGCAGAGAGGCTGAAGCGGTCCGTAAAGGCCTTCTCGAGGTAGATGGCTCCGAGGACGTCCTTCACGTGCTTGGCACCGGGAGTCTTGAAGTCTTCGTAGTCGTGACGGTCCTTGATCCATTCGCCTTCGAGGATGATGCGGTCAACAATCTTCGTTTCGAATGCCACGCCGCCCGTGACCGGAATGACCATGTCGTCGTTCGGGTCGATGTTCAGGAGGGCTGCTTCGGCGAAGATGCTGAAGGTGTTCTTCACGACCGGGAGCAAGAACTTGAGCGAGGCGTTGTGTACCACGTCGACGTCGGCATCGTAGACCTTGTCGAAGATGTTGCTGCGGTAGGCGAGCTGGACATTCAGGTCGTGGAGGCTTTCAAGACCGTGGAAGTTGAATGCTGCACGGAGGTCGCCCTTGTCAAGGTTCGGGGAACCGCTGATAAGAGAGATGAAGAGGTCGAGGTTGTCTGTCGGGGTGAAGCCGAACTGCAACTGGTTCTCGGAGGGCTGGGTCGACATGAAACCGGTGAGGTATCCGTCGACGTATCCGCCGAAGTAGTCCCCGTTCTTGTCGGTGTTGTCCCAACGACCGACCTTGAATACAAAGTTATCGGTATTCTGCATGGCCCATGCTTCATCGAGGCTGAAGTAGTCTTCGACACCCTTGTCGGTGCCTTCGCGGAGGGCTTCCTTCTTGGCCTTCTTGTCGATGTTGTCGTCGCTCATGCGGAGGTCGCCCGGGTAGAAGGCGATGCCGATCTTGCCCTTGAAGTCTTCACCTTCGGCAAGGACTGCGAAGTTGGCTTCGCCGTTCCACGTCTCGAGGTTGTCGCCGTACGGGTCGTCTTCGGTAGCCCAGAATACCTTGCCAGCTTCCAATTCAAAGTCAGCCTGGATGTCGAAAGCGAGGCTCTGCGTTTCTACGACGGGCTTGGCAATCATTTTTTTCTTTTTGCGTTTTTTCTTCTTGGCGGGCTTCTGTTCCGGTTCGGCGGCTGCAACTTCGGTTGCCGGAGCGGCGGAATCGGCGACTGCAGGAGCGGCGGAATCGGCCGGAGCGGCTTCGGCGGCCGGCTGGGCTTCGGCTACTGCCGGAGCGGCGGAGTCGGCGGGAGCTGCCTGGGCTTCAGCGGCGGGCTGGGCTGCCGGAGCGGCCTCGGCCTTAGCTTCTGCTGCAGGCTGGGCAGCGGGTTGTGCAGCAGGCTGAGCGGCTGCAGGCTGTGCTGCGGGTTGAGCGGCCGGTTGGGCTGCGGGCTGAGCGGCCGGTTGAGCGGCGGGCTGTGCTGCCGGGGCGGCTGCCTTCGGGGCTTCAGCGGCCGGCTTGGCTGCCGGAGCGGCTGCCTTGGGTGCTTCCTGCGGTGCTGCGAATGCGCTTGCCGCCAGGAGGCATGTTGCGAGGAACATTTTTTTCATCTTCGTGGTCTCCTTGTAATTCTAATGACTAAAATTGTAGTAAAATACAGAGGTTTTACATGGCCAAGTGGTTTAATGGCCCGTAAAATGTTAACTTATACGGCAAATGAGGTCTATTTTGAAGAAATTTTGTCTAATTGCGTTTGTCCTGTTGGTCACTTTTGCCTTTTCCGACGATGCTTTGTTTGTCTATAAAAAGGTAGGGAACGATATCGATGAATCTGCCCCGGCTGCAAAACTTTATAAGTCCGACTGGATCAAGGAACTTCCGATTCCTCCCGAGAAAGTCAAGAAGGTTACTTGGGTAAAAGAAAAAGAAGAAGTCCTGGATCGTAAAGGCAACGTTGTCAAGGACAAGAAGGGTAAACCCAAGATGAAGGTCAAGAAGAAAAAAGTTGTGACCTGGGTCGAAAAGGAACCTTCCGAACCGCCTCGTTTTGTGCCTGTCGACTGCAAGTTCGGTAATCTTTGGGTCAGGCGTGCCGACCTGGCCCGTTTCCAGCAGGAATCCAAGGACATCAGCGGCGAGTACGCCTCCAAGACGGGTAGCGTGTTCTTGAAGAAGTCTCCGACAAACCCGCGCTACTTTAACGTGATTATCCAGAACGGCCCCGAAGGGAACCGCGCCGAAATCGAGATGGGTAACCTCGAAATCCGCGAAACGAACGGCCATGCGCGCCTGAGTTTCCAGGAAGACGGTTGCAGTGTGGATATCGGCCTGAACAACTTCCAGGTCAAGGTGGTGCAGCGTGGCTGCAATGACTACAACGTGGGCCAGTACAAGCTTGAAGGCGAGTACAACGTGTACAAGGGAAATACCCGCAAGGTTGATACGTTCAACATGCCCGAGCAGGAGTTCAAGTTCAAGAAGTACCTCTGGTGCGGTAGCGGTTTTGACAGCTGCGAGAAGGTCAAGGACGACAACGGTCCGGTGACCATCACCTGGAGCAAGGGCGGCAACGGCTTTATCGAACGCAAGGCGGGCGAGGACGTGCACACCTACAGGCCGTTCGAACACGTGATTCCGCACAAGCGCGACTTTTACAAGGGCGAAAAGCCCGTGATTATCAAGACCAAGCGCACCGACATGGCGGGCGAGTGGATGTTCTGGTATTTCTATCCGAAGGCGGAACGCTTCAAGATGATGCGTGCCGGCATGCGCGAAGATATCGCCTACATGGAAATCTACGAGTGATAAGGAATATTGCACAGAGCCGCATTCTTTTTTTGGATTCTGGCCCGCTGGTCCGACTGTTGCAGATGCACCCGGACTTTTACCCGGCGGTGTCGGGCGTGCTCGACATGGTGTACGAAAAGAATATCCAGGTTCTCGTATCTTCTGTTACTTTGTTTGAAATTAGCCGTAAGGCGTTCGGCGCCAACGAGGGCGTACTTGCCCGCCAGTACCGCGAGTTCTTCGAACATTCTAAGAACGTGAAGGTGTGCCCGGTAGATGCCGAGGTTTCTCTAAAGGCTGCCGAGCTGTTTGCCTCGGCCTCCCGCACCAACCACAAGATTTCTGAAGCGGAGTCCTTGCGCCTTGCGACGGCATTCGTGAACGGAGCCGACTGCATCCTTACCGAATGCGCCGATTTCCGCGACGTGACCGATGCGCTTGTGATGACCCTGGACGAAGTCTAGTACATTCTTAACCAATATTCACTTACATTTATAAGTTCAAAACGATAATATTCAAGTTATAGAATTGTATTTTATAGAAGTGCGATTAGGGAAAACTAGATGAACAGGATTATGCGCATTTTTCTTTTTTGTGTGGCTTTATTTGCCTTGCTGTCCGTCGGCTGTTCCGATGACAAAAAAGAAACGCTGAATCAGCTGCAGACAGAACAACCTGCACCCCAAAAGGGAAAGTTTGTAATGTCGGAAGAGTCTAAAAATCGCTTGCGGGAACGTGTGCTAAAACAAATCGAGGAGCGTGAACGAATAAGGAAGCTTAACCCGCAAACTGAGGTGAAGGAAGAGAAAGAGGAACCGCCTCGCATTCAAACGTTGCATTCTGTCGACGAATGCTATCGCGCATGTTACGCTGCGGAGATTCTTGAACAGCAAGGCGATTCTCTTGATGATCTGAATGTGCGCGTGCATATGAACAACGTGCGTGCTCTTGCTGCTGAATGTGAAAAATCCTGCCGTCCTTTTGAAAAGATCATTCCCGTCAATGCTTGTAGCAGGGCCTGCCTTGCTGCAGGTGATGAATTTATTCTACGTTCGAATTACATTATGGACAGTGTGACTTTTGCAAGATTTGTTCTAGAAATTTGCGATGAAACTTGTCCGTGTGCAAACCATTTTGATTCTTTATCGTATAAGAAAGAGATTCGACACATTTTAGATAGCCTTGTGCGTAAAGAGGATATGGATAGCGTTGTCTTTGCTAAATACGATAAAGCCGTAAAAAGAGTTAAGTGTAGAAGAGGTTTTAACCGTAACAAACATTGCCCAGAAACGTTGATTGAATACGATAAAAAACGTGCCATGGCTTTAGAAAATTGCAGCCAACAATAAACAAAATTCAAAATCACGAAATAAACGAGCATTCTCTCGTCTTTCGTCTCTCGTCTCTCGTCTAAAAAACTATCTTTTCCCCGTAAAATTACGGAGTTTTTATGTCCAACTATTGTCCTGTTATCGGTCTTGAAATCCATTGCCAGCTTGCAACTAAAACCAAGATGTTCTGCGGCTGCGAAATCGAAGTGAATACGACCCCGAACAAGCACGTTTGCCCTGTTTGCCTCGGTATGCCGGGTGCCATGCCCGTGCCGAACAAGAAGGCGGTGGAATATGCGATTCGCCTGGGCCTCGCCCTGAACTGCGAAATCGACCTGAACGCGATGTGGACCCGCAAGAACTACTTCTATCCGGACCTGCCGAAGGGCTACCAGATTACCCAGACGGGCGGACTTCCGGTGTACGACCACCCGATTTGCAAGAACGGCTGGCTCGAAATCGTCAAGGAAGACGGCACCAAGAAGCGCGTGGGCATTACCCGTATCCACATGGAAGAAGACGCCGGTAAGCTCATCCACGACATGAGCCCGACCGATTCCCATTTTGACGCGAACCGCTGCGGCACTCCGCTCTGTGAAATCGTGACCGAACCGGATATCCGTAGCCCCGAAGAAGCCGTGCTCGTGCTCAAGAAGATCAAGCAGACGCTCGAATACACCCGCGTTTCCAACGCCAACATGGAAAACGGCAACATGCGCTGCGATGGCAACATTTCTCTGCGTGCCAGCGAAGACGCTCCGTTCGGTATTCGCGCCGAAATCAAGAACTTGAACAGCTTCACGAACCTCGAGAAGGCCCTGTACTGCGAAATGAACCTGCAGGCCTCGACCCTCGATGCCGGCAAGGAAGTGGAACAGTGCACCAAGCGTTACGACCCCAACGCCGACAAGACCATCGTGATTCGCTCCAAGGAAGACGCCCACGACTACAAGTACTTCCCAGAACCGGACATGGTGCGCCTCGTGACCGACCCGGCCTTTGTGGAAGAAATCCGCCGCACGCTTCCGGAACTGCCGGATGCCCGCCGCAAGCGCTTCATGGACGACTTCGGTGTTTCCGAATACGACGCCATGGTGCTCACGGAAGATCGCGACGTGAGCGAATGGTACGACACCGCCGCTAAGAACTGCAAGAACGGCAAGGTATTGGCCAACTGGGTGATTACCGAACTTTTGGCCAAGGTGAAGGAACTCGAAGGCGGCCTCAATGCCCTCAAGATCAAGCCCGAAGACCTCTGCAAGCTCGTGAACCTCATCGCCGACAACACCATCAACGGAAAGATTGCAAAGGCGGTCTTCGCCGAGATGTTCGAGACCGGCAAGGATCCTGAAGCTATCGTGAAGGAAAAGGGCCTCGTGCAGGTGACCGACACCGGCGCCATCGAAGAAGTGGTCCGCGCCGTGTGTGCCGAAAACGCCGCCCAGTTCGCCGAATTCAAGGCTGGCAAGGTTGCTCTGAAGGGCTTCTTGGTCGGTATGACCATGCGCAAGTCCGGCGGCAAGGCCAACCCGGGCCTCGTGAACCAGATCCTCGACAAGCTCGCTAAGGAGTAGACGAGAGAACGGGCTACGCCCTACAGACGAGAGACGAGAGAAATGTTTTGGAACAAGGCTCCAGCTATCAGGTGTCAGGCGTCCGGTATAGTAAAGAATACCTCACGCCCCATTCCTCATACCTCGAGCCTCGCGCCTCGTGCCTCGCTCCTCATCCTTCTTCTCGCCCTGTTCTTTGCGATTCCTGCAGCTGCCGCCGACAAGCTTGACAAGTACGACAGCGCCTATGTGAGTACGCTGAACATGACCGACGAAGAAGCGGCGGAACTCTACGGTATCGACTCGACCAAGCTGAACCAGGGCCCGACCCTCCAGGAACTCAACGAAGAAAATCCGACTTACGTCAAGCGCGAATACAACCACCGTCAGCAAGTCATTGTCGGTAGCGTGGTGATGCTATGCGTCGCCGTCGCCATGGTGCTCATGAATAACTATAATCCCAAACGCTGACACCTAATCACTAACCACTAGCCACTAAAATGAAATACACAGACGAAGCAAAACAGAATTTCAAGGCCCTCTCCAATAACCCCTATCCCGGACGCGGAATTATCCTCGGTGAAAGTGCCGACGGCAAGTCCTACGTTCAGGTCTACTGGATCATGGGCCGCAGCGTCAACAGTCGCAACCGCGTTTTCGAAATCGAACCGAAGACCGGCTTCATGAAGACGAAAGCTTTCGACGAATCCAAGCTTACCGACCCGCACCTGATTATCTACTACCCGGCCCGTCACACCGCCGACGTCCAGATTATCACGAACGGCGACCAGACCGACACGATTTACGACGCCATCAAGCTCGGTGGCACCTTCGAAAGCGCCCTCCGCACGCGCCAGTACGAAGATGACGCCCCGAACTTTACGCCGCGCATCTCGGGCATCCATTACAAGAACGCCAGCCCCGCCGTGTACAAGCTCTCCATCCTCAAGAGCCGTAACAACAGCGAAGAAGCCGGTTGCGAGCGCATGACGTTTGAATACGAGAAGGCCTTGCCGGGTCTCGGCCACTTCATCAGCACGTACGAAACCGACGGCAGCCCGATTCCTTCCTTCAACGGTTTCCCGAAACTGATGCCGATCTTCGACAACGCCGAAGACACGCTCAAGAAGTACTGGGCCGCCCTGAACAAGGACAACAAGGTTTCCCTGATGGTCAAGTGGATTGACAAGAAGACCTTCAAGGCCAAGACGCTGATTGTCAATAAGAATAAATAATCTTAGAAAAATATTTTTTTGACACGGTCAAACTTACAAATAGCTTAATAAAAAATTAGTTTATTCTGAATGGCGCTTCCATGCATTGGAGGCGCCTTTTTAGGTCTTTGTTGAATCGGACATTTTTTTTATATATGACCTTTTTTATGTAGAGTTCCATAAGGAGAAGTGAATGCGCTACAAACAAGTTTTATTGGGTATGCAGGCGGTTTTGTGGATCTGCGTGGCAACAACATCTTTTACCGGTTGTGGAGACGACGATAGTAGTTTCTCTCCGGTAGCGAAGAGTCACAGTTCCGACTATACGTACACGTCGGCGGATGATTTGTCGAAAACCCCGTGCAACGATAATCGCGATGGCCGCAGGGCCGAGATCGGTAGCGAGAAAGACATCTACGAGTGTGTTTTTGACAGCCAGGATTCCGTCTACCTCTGGGTGGGCGAAAACGATACGCTTACTGCCGAGGGCGAAGAGTTCCACCGTGCAGAATCGTCTAGCAGTTCGGAGAACGAAGACTCCAGCAGCTCTGCGGCGTCTAGTAGTTCGGAAGCCTCCAGCAGTTCGGGTAAGGCTGACTCCAGCAGTTCTGCAGCGTCTAGCAGTTCGGGAGCCTCCAGCAGCTCGGGTAAGGCCGACTCCAGTAGTTCTGCGGCATCTAGCAGTTCGGGAGCCTCCAGCAGCTCTGCGGTGTCTAGCAGTTCTGAAACGTCCAGCAGCAGTTTGTCTTCCTCGAGCGTTTCTTCCAGCAGCGTATCTTCGTCTAGCTATTCCTCGAGCAGTTCCGCGCAATCCTCTTCCAGTATTAAGCGGTTCTTGAAGACAAAGGGAGAACAGTTCAATCCGAATGTTATATACGGCACCATGATAGACCCGCGCGATGGCAAGTCTTACAGGACGGTCGAGATCAATGGACAAACCTGGATGGCCGAAAACCTGAATTTTGCCGGCAACGAAGTGGGTAAGTCTTCCTGTTACGGAAATGATGACGACCTTTGCGAAATATACGGACGTCTATATTCTCGTGAGGCTGCGCTGAATTCGAATACTTGTAGTCCAAATGCAACATGCAACTTGGGCTCTGCCGTTCAAGGTGTCTGCCCGGATGAATGGCATATTCCGTCTTTAGCGGAGACGAATGAACTGATTAAATTGTTGGGTATGACAGTGAATTCCTGGGTGTCAAGAAAAGGCTGGGCAATTGACAGATCGAATGGTGATACTTACGGTATGTCATTTATACCGGCGGGCCTGGATGGCACCAATGGCTTTGAACATTTGGATTCTTCGGCGTTTATGTGGGTCTATCAGCCAAACGCCAAACAGCGCTATTTGGTCTTGAATATTGAATCCGGTGCGGTGTTTGTTCATGATTACACTTCTTATGTCAGCACCAGCGTTCGCTGCGTGAAGGGGGAGCTTGTTCTGTCGAGTAGCTCTTATTCCAGCAGTTCATCCAGTGCAAAAATATCTACGCCTATAACGAAAAAGGGCGAGCAGTTTAACCCCGATATTGAATACGGCACTATGACTGATTCTCGTGATGGCAAGACTTATAAGACGGTTGTGGTCAAGGGACGAACCTGGATGGCCGAGAACCTGAATTTTACCGGCAACAACGAGGATTTCACGCTTCAGAAAGAGTATTCTCTTTGCTACGGGAATGACGACAATAATTGTGAACTGTATGGTAGACTGTATTCCCGCGAAGCGGCGATGAATTCTACAGAGTGCGGGTATAATACAAATTGCAATCTGGCAGACCCTCTTCAGGGCGCATGCCCGGCAGGGTGGCATATTCCGTCAAAGGCGGAAGCTACGGAACTGAACGATTTGGCGTTGTCGTCATCCTACCAGGATTTGATTTCTGCAAAGGGTTGGGGTAACGATACGCTGGCGATCCCTGCTGGAAATGATACATATGGACTCTCCTTTTTGCCTGCCGGATATAAAATAGCCAGCAATTTTAAGAACATTGATTTGAATGCCTTTATGTGGGCCAATATTCCAGGTAATTCACAGCGCTACTTTGTAATCAATCCAACGGCGGAAAATAAGACCTTTGTCCATAACGGCTATGACGCTAACGAGATTTATGGCAGCATCCGCTGCGTAAAGGACGAATAATTCCTTTGGAGTAAAAAAGCAAGGCTATCCATAAATAGCCTTGCGAAAACTGGGGACCGTGAAAACGGTCCTTTATTTATTGCGGTTCTCTACGAGCTCGGTGGCGAGCTTTTTCATCCCGGTAAAGTCCCACTTGCCGCTGCCGAGTTTCGGCACCTCGGGCACGTAGAATACGGAGCCCGGGAGCATGAGCGGCGGCATACCCGACTTGCGCAGCTTGCGCGCGATTTCTTCGGCATCGCCTTCGCCCTTGACAAGCAGCACGATGCGTTCGCCCTTGACGGAGTCGGGAACGGCCGTGATGGCGAATTCCGTACCTTCGAGGATGTTCGTTTCGCTGATGCGCAGTTCCACGGCGGTAAGCGAAATCATTTCGCCACCGAGTTTCGCGAATCGGCTGTAGCGCCCCAGAATCTGGACGAATCCGTCGGGAGTGAGTTTGCATTTGTCGCCTGTCTTGTACCAGCGTCGTCCGTCGATTTCGATGACGGCGGCCGCGGTTTTTTCGGGATCCTTCAGGTAGCCCTTCATCACCTGCGGGCCGGTAATGACAAGCATGCCTTCTTCGCCCTGGTTCACGAATTCGTTTGTTTCGGGGTCAATGATGGCGGCGATGGAGCCGGGGACGCCCAAACCGATGCTCGTCAGGTCGGTACATTTTTCGAGGGTGAGGAAGTCGTCGAGCAGCGCGTTCGGGGCGTTGAGCGTGGCGAGCGGCGTAAGTTCGGTACAGCCGTAGCCTTCGTAGATGTCCTTGCCGAACTTGAGCTTGAACGTTTCGCGCAGTTCTGGGCGGAGTTTTTCGGCACCGGCAATCACGTAGCGGAGTGTGTCGAGACACATCGGGTGCACCCAGCGGCTTACGACGATGGCGCGGAGGAACGTGGGCGTGCCCATCATGATGGTCGCCTTGTACTGGGCGCACACGCGGGCGAGCGTCTTGATGTCGGTCGGGTCGGGGCAGAGCACCATCGGGACGCCGTCCAAAAGCGGCATCATGAAGGTGAGCGTGAATCCGAACGAATGGAACAGCGGGAGGAGTGCCGTCATCACGTCGGTGCGGCGCAGTTTAATGATATGGTCGCCCTGCTGCCCGTTGGATATCACGTTCTTGTGCGTGAGTTCTACACCCTTCGGCGTGCCTTCGGAACCGGAACTGAAGAGGATGACGGCATCGTCGTTCAGCTTGGCTGCCGTGAACCATAGGCGTCTCAGCAAGGCCTTGGGCATCGCGAAAACAATCAGCGAATCCACGATGCGCGAGATGTTGGAAATCTTCGATTCTTCCTCGTCCAGGTAAATCATCTGGCATTTTCCGGCAATCTGGCCGAAGGCAGCGTTCCTGCCGCAGAGCTTTTCGTAGAACGCGTGCGTGGTGACGACCGTCTTGACGTCGGCCTTTTCGATACAGCCGAGGATGGTGTCGACGGGGGAGGAATAGTTCAGGTTGACGCTCGTCTTGCCCGTACCGAGAATCGAGATGATGCCGAGTGCGGCGTCGCGGCTCGTGGGGAGCATGAAACCGACGTTGCGGTCGTTCTTGGTGACCGCCTTGATTTTTTTACCGAAGTAGTGGCAGAGGCGAATCATGCCGTAGCCGTTCACATGGTGGCCGGCGGGGTCGATGAGGATGACGCGCGAGCGGCGCTTGCGCATGGCCTTGAACCAGAGCGGGATAATCGATTCCGAGTTGTCCATGGCGAGGTTCCAGATGTCGGTCCCCAGGAACTGCAGGTCCTTGCGGATGGTCTCTTCGGGAGCGCTTGCGGGGAGCGACTTGCCAAAACCCACGCAGATGACGCGGTTGAAGGACTGCGGGCGGTTCACGCATTCGGAGGCGTGGCTGTAGCGGCTGCCCCAGAGACCCTGGATGTAGAACGGCACGATCGGTGCGCCCGTACCTTCGATGGCCTTGGAATAGTCAAGCGAGAAGGCCGATACGAACGGGGTCTTGGATACTTCGCCTTCGGGGAAAATGACGACGGCTTCGCCGTTGAGGAGCGCCTTGTGGATTTCGGCCATGGCGGGCTCCGGGTCCCTGCGGTTGATGTTGATGAGGGACTTGCCGTGCTTGAACCAGCGCTGGTACCAGTCGGCGAAAGTATTGCGGTTACTGGCGATGCGGAGCGGCCTCGGGCTCGACATCTGCAGTACGGCCCAGTCGATAAAGCTGAAGTGCGGCCCCACGAGAAGCAGCGGGCCCGTTTCCGGGATGTTCTGCACGCCCATTACCTTGACGCGGTAGCGGAACACGAAAGCGAAAGCGAAACGGAGCGTTGCGCGCAAAAGGGCCATCGGGTTCTTTTTGAGGTTCGTGATGAAGGTCAGCGCGAGGATGACCGCGAGAATCATGAAGCAGTGATTGAGCGTGACCGAGGTAAAGATGAGCAACAGCGTCTGGCCGCCCATGATGAGCACGAGGAAGGCCATCTGGATCATGTTTGCGACGGCGTGGATGCGTCCGGCCGTGTCGGGGCGCGTAAAGTTCTGGATGACGGTGCGCAAAATGACGAAGGCAAGGCCGGTGCTTATACCGATAATGCCGTAGAGGACGCCCTGGAGCCAACCGTTATGCACGAACGGGAGCGAGAACATCGTGATGGCTGCGGCCGCTGCAGAGAACGGGATGAGCCCCGTTTCGACGAACCCCTTCGAGGCCTTGCTTGCGATAACGGCACCGACAACGTAGCCTACTGCCGCAAAGAACATGGAGACGGGAATAACGGCCGTGTTGAGCATGTCTGCCATGTTCTGGATGAGAATCAAGAAAATCTGCGTGATGCCCCAGAAGGCGGATAGGCCGAGGATGGAAAGCCTTACGATGGGGTGGCGCCAGGTGGCGGCGAAATTGCGCCTGGGGGAGCGGAACTTGAGCGAGCCGTGGGTAACGCCCGCCTTGATGCAGAATCCGGTGATGCTCGTGATGACGCTCAGGCCGAGGTAAATCCAGAGCGTTAGCTCTATGCTTACGGGGGAGTCGGGCCTGCCCGAAAGTCCCATGGCGAAGAAGGCGGCAGCGGCGGTTCCGAGTGCGGAAAGCGCCATGTACCAGGAATTGATTTTAACGAGGTCTTCGCTCTCGACCATTTCCTTCATGATGCCGAGTTTGGCGGGGGTAAGGACGGCGAGGAACACGCCGTAAAGTCCGAGCAGCCCGTAGGCGACCCATTCGGCGCCCGCCACGTAGCACACGACAATCGCGATGACGGAGGCGAGCATGCCCACCGACGACCAGGCCATCACGCGGCCCTTATGGAAACGCCCGGCAAAGTAGCTTGCGGCAGGCATCATGAAGATGCTCGGGGCGAAAATGGCGACCTGGAGCAGCATGCTGCGCCACCAGAACGCGGAGCCCTCGAACGAGAACGACAGCCAGCGCTGGAAGTGGACGAACAGTCCCATCTGCACGAAGATGGCACAAAAGACAAAAATAAGGTACGCGACAACACTGGGGTACTTGTTCAGTTTCATATAACCTCTTGTGGGGGGACAAGATAGAATTATGAGAATTTTTTCCCATTTGGGCAGAGTTTATAAAAAACTTACTTTTTGTTTATGTGCCGAACGCTGCGTTTATTGGCGATGTTCATTAGGGTGGCCAAAAAAAAGGAATTGGGAAAAGCTAAATTTACAATGAATGTTATGGAGGCCTTCCGTGATTGAGCGAATCCGAACCGTTTCCCTGGCACTTCCCTGTGCCATATTACTTTCTTTTTTATTTGTTGCTTGTGGCGACGACGCTTCCGGTGCCTCTTCGAAAGATGATGCCGTTACCGCGAAGAAGTTCGCGTCTATCGAAGAGCTTCCGACTTGTACGTCCGATCAGTATGGGATGCTCGCGGATGTCGCCGGCGACTACTATGCGTGCGTTGCCGGCGGATGGATCCTTGTGGACAAGGTTGTCGCCGGCGTCTGCAATATCCCGGCATGCGACGGGGATGGGGAAGGCCTGAGCGTGTATTCTGTTTCGGACAGTCGCGTCTACCGCTGTTTTTCCAATACCTGGAAGGGACTTGACGGCAAGTCTTTTTCGGAAGATGATTTTATAGGATGTTTCCTCGATGCCGTAGTTCAGGATTCCGTCGCCTCGGTAGAATTCCTGAAGAACTGCAATTCCGCAAGCGAAGGTTCCCTGTCTGTGGTCGGCAAGAACCTGGTGTCGTGCGCGTCCCATGAATGGGTCGACATCATGGACAAGGTCATTTCGGAGGGGGACCTTCCCAAGTGCGTGGAGAACGGAAGCTATGTGTACGTTCTGAGCAAGGTCTCCGCGTACGAGTGCAAGAACGGTGTCTGGTACAAGGGCGGCGAGGCCATCAGCTCCTCCTCGACTCCTGCAGCCAGTTCCTCATCGCAAAAGACCGAGAGTTCCTCGTCGGGTGACAAGAAGAGTTCGTCTTCGGACAAGCCGGGCAGTTCTTCGTCGGCTAAGTCCTCGAGTTCGCCGGTCAGCTCGACAACCGTCCCCGAAGATGACGGGACGAAGGTCCGCGGCGTTTGCATGGCCTCGGTCAGGGAGGCTGTCAAGGGTGACGAGGTCACTTACACCTTCTACAACTTGGGCGGAACCCCGCTGACGTTCAACTGGATTTTTGGTGAAGACGGATCTCCCGAGAATAGCACCCGTGTCTCTCCGACGGTCAAGTTCGGCAAGGGCGGAATGTTCAACGCCAAGCTTGTCGTGAACGAGGGGCGTGAGTCTGCAAGCGATACTATCGTGTGTACCGGAGTGAAGGTGAGCGGCGTTCCCGTGACGGGCTGTAGCTGCGTCCCGGAACAGACGGCCATGGTGCTGGCGGGCGATGCGGAAATAATGCCGGTTGAATGGAATGTGACGGGTTGCTCCGGAGCGGGGCCGTTTAAATACGAGTGGGGCGATACCCCGATCAGGTTGGACTCCTTTTCGACTTGGCTGCCTCCGGGGCTAGGTAGCTTTGCTCCGACGCTTACGGTTTACAACAGCGATGGCGAAACCATGGAACCCGTGTGCAAGCCTGTCGCGGTGACTACACCCATGACATTCGGGTGCTCCGTGAACTCGTCTCAATTCACGGTGTCTTATGTGAGTGGCGCAAATGCGAGTCTCTCCTCGATCGAGGTGAAACTTGTATCGGATGAGGGGATGTCGGAGTATGTGACTCTCCTGCCGACCAGCAGTTACCAGTCCTATAACTATGCCGAAGACAAGAACTACACTCGGTATTCTTGGTCTACGAACAGGTCGAACGCCTCGATTCTCTTGCCCGATTCGTCGCTCCCCTGGACTACCTACGCGGCTGTCTATGCAGGAGATACCGTTTGCCGTGCGACTCGTGCAGTGTGCGGACCTGTTGAAGGAACGTCTTCCAATTTCTTAAAGGGAGATACTTCCCTGTGGTCGATCCGCGTGGATGGAACTCAATACTTCCCAGAATTCAGTGAATGGACGATTAATCTGCCCGACAGTACAACCATAACCGGCTCGGTTCCCACGGTGAAGGTCCCGTTGACTTCTGTGGGAACTGTTTCTGGGTCGCTCAAGGTGTCGGACGGTAAAAACACCAAGACTCTCGCGTGTAGTGATATGGTTGTGAATCCGAATGTTTCCGGGTGTGCCTGTAATGGCCCGATTCTCAAATCGGACAACTTCAATGTTGCCGACTATGTGCCGGTTTACGGGTGGTATGTTGACGGATGTGAAAGCGATGGGGAAAAATTGACTTACGAATGGTTTGGATATTATAATTCCGAGTTCAGCTTGTATAATAACGATTCTGCGGGCTGGGCGTATTTTTATAATGTCGGCCCCTATGCGCCGACGGTGAAGGTCTCGAATACCTATGGTGCGTCGCAGGATTTGACATGCCCGGAGGCGGAGGCGGTTTATCTCCGTTGCTGGACCGATTCTGTCAGTGTTCAAATGGGCGATACTGTAAAATGGTATTATTCTTTAGACGGAAGCATCAAGAATCCCACTTTCTACTGGGAATTCAGGGAGGATGATGGAGATACCATCACATCGACGGATGAGTTCCCCAAATGGGTATATTCAGATCTTAAAACGATTTATACGTCGCTGACGCTGAACCGCGGCTTGCCGGATGAAGTTACTGTGAATTGCGGTTGGGTCAGCCCTAGGCCGAGGCCCGTTACCGGCTGTACCTGCGGTGAGCCGGAACTCCTTTCGGAATCGTATAACTTTGAAGAAAATGTGGTGAAATACAGATGGCACGTGACGGGGTGCGATGCGAACGGTGCAACCCCGTTGAAATACACTTGGGACGACTATTTTGTACCGCTCGAGAGCGATTCCACCGTTGTCGAGTATAGTTACACGCAATACTACAGCCTGTCTCCTTTTGTGACTATCACGAATGCCGATGGAATGATACAGAATATGTATTGCGAATCAGCCAAGTTGATGCAGGCTTCCTGTAAGCCGGATCGGGATACCGCTGAAGTTGGCGAGTCCGTCGTGTGGAATTGGACTTTTAATACGTCAGTGGATTTCGGTGGCATTAAAACGTTTCTTTGGACTTTCACGAATGGCGATGGAGTGGTTTCTACGTCCAGTAACGGAACGCATATGGAACAGCACCAGGTGGTGGGTAACGTGTCTGCGACTCTTGAACTCAACAAGAACTTGGTTGATGACTACTTGATCAATTGTTCCCCGTTGTATGTGAAGCCGAAAGTCAAACGGACCTGCGCGTGCGAGTACGACGTGTCCCCTGGAAAGGGGCAGGGTAGTATCGTCAGTTGGACTGTTTCGGATTGTGGAGGGACTGCTCCCTATACGTACGAATGGAGCAATGATGTAACGCCTGACCCCGAAAATCCGGAGACCGCTTCGGCAACATTCCCCGAACCCGGAACATACTGGCCTACTGTGGCTGTCACGGATGCGAATGGCATGGAATTGAGCGTCGTTTGTCCTAAGGTGGATGTGGAAATCTCGGGGGAGGATTAATATGCTTTCGTTAAAGAAAACTCTGCTTGCCTCCTCCCTCCTGGTTCTTGCTTCGTGCAGCGGTGACGATACGGATGAGTGGAATGCTGTTGAAGTCTTTGATGGAACGGATGGACTTATCCTTCCCGACAGCATTGCGCAATCGGATACGCTTTACGGCTGGTATCTCAAGGATATGGCGCCGGGCGCCCTGAGCTCCGAAAAAGCGGAAAGCAGTTCCGGTGCTACCAACAGCTCCGGCGCGTCTAGCAGTTCTGCGGGCTCGTGCAGTTCCGGCAATTCCAGTTCCGGTAGCTCCAGTTCCGTTTCTTCTTCCAGCAGTTCCGCTGGATTGCTTGGCGATTCCGTATATGCGAGCGAAGACTATGCCGACGCCTCCAAGCTTCGCCTGCTTCCGCCGGCTGGCTTCTACAGCGAAATTACGATTCCCGTGCCTGCACCGCAATACGGCGGAGTAATCCGCTGCACGTTCGACGGTTCCGAGCCTACCTCCGTGACCACCGCATTCACGAGCCCCTACACGGTCACCAAGAATACGGCGGTGCGCTGTGCGGAATTCGTCGGCGACTCGGTGGCACGCAAGTCTAGCCACACGTACTTTATCAACGAGAACGTGTCCATGCCGGTGGTGGCCATCAGTATCGATCCCTACCAGATGTTCGACCCGCTGAACGGCTACTACAGCCAGGGCGTCCGCTATTGTACCGAACCATGCTACGAGGCGAACTACTGGAAAGACATCGAACTCCCTGTGCATGTGGAATACTTCGAGAAAGGAAGCTCTGCGATGAAGCGTGACTGGCAGATTGATGCTGGGCTTTCCATCATTGGCCAGTGGAGCCGCTACAGGGCCAAGAAGTCCGTTGCTATCAAGATGAAGAGCGAATACCAGGACGGACGTCTCAAGTACCCGATTTTCAAGACGAGGCCGGAAGACAACAAGTTCAAGGCGTTCAACTTGCGCAACAACGGCAACCGTTTTGTGGGCGACTATATCGAGGATCCCATGCTCTCGAGCCTTTTGGAAGGGAGCGGCGTGGATTACCAGCGTAGCCGCCAGGTGGTGGTGTTCTATAACGGTACGTACTATGGCATTCACGATTTGCGCGAGCGCCTGAACGAGCATTACATCGAAACCAATTACGGCATCGATTCCAAGGAAGTGAACATGGTGAAGCACATCAAGAAGGATGTGACGGCAAGCGGAGGCACCGTGGATTCCTACGTTGCGATGCTCGACTTTATCCATGCGCACGACTTTTCGACGGACACGGCCGCCTATACGAAGCTTAAGACCATGATGGATGTCGGAAACTATGCGGACTACATGGCTGCCGAAATCTACTACCACAACGGTGACTGGCCCGACAATAACGTCCGCGCCTGGAATACGGCAGATAGGCCGTTCAAGTTCCTCGTGTTCGATTTGGACCACGGATTCGGTTGGGACTGGGCCGTGAGCGGGTTCAATTATGTAAGCCACAACATGTTCAGCTGGATAAAGCGTGGCGGTACTAACCTGTGCAACGGGGAACACTGCTTTGCGGAAATCTATATCAAGCTTATCGAGAATCCCGATTTTAGGCGCCTCTTTATCAACCATGCCGCGGTCATGCTCGATTATTATTTGACATACCAGAAGCTCGTGGAGGCCACAGACGCGATGACAGCGACGATTCCTTCTTCCGAGATGGATCGCGACATAGCGAAGTACCCGAAGACCGAACATTCCTTCGACAGGACCGGGGAGACGTTGAAAAGCTACGCGAGTACCAGGACGACTATCCTTCGCGCGGAAATCAGTCTGGAATTCGGTCTCGGTCAGGATATTTCCGTCGAGATTGCCTCGACCGGCAAGGGCAAGGTGCTCCTGGACGGCATGACGCTCCCGAGCAACGACTATACCGGAAGGTTCTTTGAATACAATGACATGCTCCTTACCGCGGTTCCGCTGGAAGGTGGAGTCTTTGATTCCTGGGAAGACGGTTCCAAGGCGAATCCGCGCCTCGTGACGCCTAGCCAGGGTTCCAAGTATACGGCTAAGTTCAAGTAGCGATTTTATGGAACGTTTTTGGAATACATGGCGCTTGGCATCGGTGGCTCTTTTGTCGCTGGTGTTTTTCGCGTGCGGTTCCGATACGGACAGTTCTTCGGACGAAGAAGATATCGAAGAAGAGGAAATCGTTTTGGGCGAAGTTCCTGATGGATACCTCTTTTTCAGGGATGACGATTCGGGCCACCTGAAATACATTCCCTTCATGGGAAGTATTGCCGATTCGGGATTTACGCTTGTAGATTCCGAAGCAGTCGATTTGAACATGGGGCTGGACTGCTACCATCCGGAAGTCTCTCCCGACGGGAAATGGGTCGCTTTTTCCACATCCTACGAAAATTCCGGAGCTGTTTCCGAACTGTATGTCAAGAGGATTGGCGGTACGCGGCGCCCTAAAAAGCTGGATGTCGCAAGTGCCGCTATCCCGCGCTGGAGAGTGTTGCCCAACGGGGATACCGTCATTGTCTATGTAGACGATACGCGAGTCCTTCCGTCAAAAAATATTGAAGGCGACGATTCCGAAGTCCAGAGACGCTACGAAATCTGGAAAACCAAGGGGACTTGGATGGTGCCTTTTAAGGGAGGCTCATTCGGGAAACCTAAAAAGATTGCCAGCGGGACCTTCAACGGGGGAGTGTCGGATGACTTGACCTTTATGGTCAACGGAGCCGCGCTTCTTATGGGACGCCATATTGTCTATGCCAAGGATGGCAGCGTGGAGAGCACCCATGATTCTATCTGGTTCGACAGGGACCAGACCTGCAATGCCTCCTTGTCGAAGGACGGGACGAACAGGACGCTGTTCCTGGATATGAGCGGGGCTCAGGGTATCGAGTTTGCGGGTGAAAACTACAGGCCTCACCATCGCATTCTGGTGGTTGACGAATACGGGACCCTGATTGACGCGGTGCCTTCGCCGGATACGTCCGCATACGACCATACGGAATGGGTTGGTTTTGAAGATTATGTGGTCGGCACCCTACAGATTGGAGAAATGACTCACGCCAAGATTGTCCTCGTGAATATGCGGGACTCTTCCATTGTCAATCTGGTGAATGGCGGCGAGTATTGGCACCCGAATCTTTGGGTGAAACAATAAAGCCTATACGCCGGCGTCTTCAAGGCGCTTTACGTGGCAATAAGCAATTTCTTTGGTCTTCTCGTCCCTGAGGTGCAGGCTCGAGCCTTCGCAGTAGCGCCAGTACTTGCAGTCCCTGCATTCGCCAATACGGGCCCAGCTGCGGTCGCGCATCACCTGGTAGCGGTTCTGCCACACGTCCCACAGGTCATCCTTGTAGATGTTTCCCTGGATGTAGTCGCCGCGCAGGCTCGGGCATGCCGAGATGCTTCCGTCGCACAGCACCGATGCGATGTTGATGCCTGCCCAGCAGAAGAACGGGTTGTCGCGGACGACCTTCTCGTAGCTGCCGAGGAATCCTTCGCAGTCGTAGTTCACGTTGATCTGGCCCTGCTTTTTCGCTTCGCGAATGAACTCGAATGTCTGGCGGAATTCGTCGTTCGTAAGCATGAAAAGCGGGTTGTCCTTGGCGCGGCCCTTCGGGAACACGTTCGAGACTCTCCAGCGCTTCACGCCGAGGTTCACGAGCAGGTTGTGGATGCGGGGGAGTTCGCTTAAGTTCTTCTTGTTCACGCACGTCATCACGTCGAAGGTGAGTTCATCGACGCTTGCCGCCATGTGGATGGCGCGCACGGCGCGTTCAAAGCTGTGCGGGTTGCCGCGGAAAAGGTTGTGGTTTTCTTCAAGGCCGTCCAGGCTGATGGTAAGCGAGCGCAGCCCTGCGTTCATGAGCTTGGTAAAGCGCTCGGGCGTAAGCGCGAGTCCGTTCGTGACCATGCCCCAGGCGTAACCGCGCTTCTTGATTTCGTTGCCGCATTCGGCGAGGTCGGCGCGCATCAAGGGTTCGCCGCCGGTAATTACCACGGCAAAGTTCCTGGGGTCGATATGCGGGGCGAGCCCGTCGAGCACCTTCATGAAGTCTTCGCGGGGCATGTCCGGAATGGCGTCGGCAACGCAGTCGCTACCGCAGTGCTGGCAATGCAGGTTGCAGCGCAACGTGCATTCCCAGAAGAAATACGTTAGCGGATGGGCCTTGATTTCGTTATGGCGGTAAAGACGGTGCGCCTCGAGCGCCAGTTTTTTCCTGAGTCCGAGCTTCATTTTTTATTAGGGGTGCATTACCGTGCTCGAGACACCGTAAAGGGGCTGGGCTTCTACAAGGGTGTCGGGGCCGCAAATGTCGCTCGGGCATCCGTACAGGTCTACGGCTCCGTCCAAGATATTGTACTTGGTGAGGAACTCGGCTTCGCTGTAGGTTTTGCCGTCGTCACACTTGTAGGTGGTTTCCTTGACAACCACGACTCCGTATTTGGCGCAAAGCTGGTCGCCGGTGCATTCGGGAGCCTGAGTGGATTCGGAAACGGTCTCGGTGCAGGTGACGCCGTCGGTGCAAACCAGCTTGGAATCGAACCTTTCGCAAACGGGCATCGGCACGCCGTACTTGGCGGCAATCACGCTGGAACTCATCGGCACGCCGTACTTGGGGGCAATCATGCTGGAACTCATCGGCACGCCATACTTAGGGGCAATCATTCCATCGCTGGAACTCTTGGCTACGGAACCGGAACTTGCGACGTTCGGATTGTCGGAGGAGCTGGCTGCCGAAGTATCGGTGTCGGAACTTTCTGCAGCCGCTTCGGACGAGGCCGGATTTTCGGCTGCGCTGGAGGTCGCTTCGGCGGAGCTTCCACCTTCGGTCGAAGCGCTCGAGCCCGGTGGCGTTACTGCGCTGGAGGCGGGCTGGTCGACAGAGGCGCTAGATACCGGTTCTTCGGACGCGGTGCTGGAGGCCGGGTCGTCGCAGCTGGCCCAGAAGAAGGCTGTTACTGAAAGCAGGACTTTTTTCCAATGTTTGTATAACATCTGAAACTCCTTCCGAAAAGGTTCTACCTCATTAATATATATATGTAAACTAAAAAACGCAAGACCTTGTCGATCTTGCGTGACGCCAATTATGCTTTTTTGCGCGTTAGAAGCCTATACTGAGCTGTGCCATGTATACGCGTTCTTCATCCTGGCCGGTGTAGTAGCCGAGTTCTTCGGCCCAGGTCACTAGGTCGAGCGTGAACACGCGCAGCACTTCCAGGCCGAATCCTGCCGTCGGGTAACCGCCACGGAAACCTCCGGCAAGGCGGATGGCCAGCCCGCGCAGTTCGTTGTTGTAGCCGGGCCAGGCGAGCAGGGTCTGTTCCACTTCCACACCGAAGTTCAAGTGGGACAGCGGCATGTAGTTCGTTTCGCTGTAGAACATGTTCGCGTAGTCGCAGGCGATGTTGAACTTGCGGGCGTAGGCGGAATTCTTGTTGAAGAATCTGGGGCTGTAGTTCACGCCCATCGTGAAGTTCGGCGTAATCTTGTCGCCGGCGAGCTCCTTGAAGTAGATGTCGTTGAGCGATGCGCCCACGCGGACTTCGCGGGTCAGCTGGTAAAGCACGCCCAAGTCGAGAGCCGCCGAAATGGAACTGAAGTCAAAGATGTGGTCGGTCGCGTCGTGGTAGCGGTCTTCGAGGGTGTCTTGCAAGGAGTTGTAGTTGATGATGTCCATGGTAATCATGTTCACCTTCTGACGCTTGGCGATCTTGCCGCCCACGCCCACGGAGAGCCTGTCGTTGATGCCGTAGGCGAGACCTCCCTGCATCACGCCGTCCACGTAGAACGTGTCGATGGTCATGTAGGGGAGGATGAGGCCACGGTCCAGGTACGGGGCAATGCTTCCGTCAACCCAGATGGCCGCGCCGATGCAGTGGAACGCGAGTTCCGCATCCATCTTGATTCTCATGTCCAAACGCTTGTGGTCGTAGGAGTTGAGCATGTTGGCAAGTTCCGGGTGCGCTGCGAGCGAGTCCATGAGGACGGTCGTTCCGTTGAGCCCGAATACCTGTGCCGCATAGGCGGCTCTTTGGTAAAGTCCCTGCAAGTTCTTCACGTCGTTGTAGGTGGAGAAGTACGTCTCGAACGGGCCTGCACCGCCCAGGTTCAGGCGCATGTCGCCAAAGTTGCGCGGGTAGTAACCCGTTTCGGGGCGCAGCTTGTAGTTGCCGAGCCTGTTGATTTGTGTAAGGCCTGCGTAGTTGTAATAGATGGCTTCCTTGTCGTCGACCACGGCCACGTGGGCGTTACCCATGCCTTCGGCACGGAGGGAGTGGTGCGTCGGGGCCTTGGCGGCGAAGCTGAACCCGACCAAGCATGCCAGACAGATTAGCGTCAGTGAATTTTTCATAGGGAGTTCCTCTTCATGATCCACTGACGGAACTTTGCTTCGTCATAGTTGTTCCAGCATCCTCCAATCATTTCCTTGCGCGTTTCAAGATCGAACTGGAGGTGATCGATATCGGTATCGTGCCTGATTTTTTCCTTGAGGGCTATACGGGATTCGTAGTCGAGGCCCAGGAAATACGTGCTGTAGAAGTTCGGAGTAATGAACTGCAGCAGGTGGTTGTTGTTCTTTTTACGGGCTTTGAAGTCCTTCTGCGCGTAGTTCCATTCGTAGGGGTCGTCCACGCCGGCCTTGCCGTTCATGTCGATATCGACACCGCCGTTCTCGTACAGGCCGACAATCTGGAGTTCCCTCACCGGGATAAAGTCCTTCTTGCCGTTGAAGTCCAGCTTGGTAATGTCTGTTTCGAGAATGATGACGCTTTCGGAGCGGGTGTCTTCGTCTATTTCGCCGTCACCGTCGTTGTCGAAACCATCCTTGATTTCTTCGTCCAGGCATCCATCACCGTCTTCGTCAATGCCGTTGCCGATATTGAGGAATACGTCGACGCGGCTCATGTCGGTCTGCTGGATTCGGCTATTGCCGTCGATAATCTGGTTCGAAACACCGACGACGAGGTCGTTGAAGGCCTTGTCGGTGAACCATTCCGCGGAGGAATCCGGCATCATTCCCTTGACCAGGGTCGCACCCATTTTGGGGTCGGCCTTTACGCCTTCGGCCATTTGGGCCATCGCGTCCATGAATTGAACCGCTTTTTGGGCGTCGGTTCCAAGGCGCCCGAGGTCAAAGTGGACTCCGCCCGAGTCGGCGTAGAAAATTTCACTGAGGCCGACCCTCGCATCGCGGGCAATCAGGCCTGCGCGTACCATGCTCAGAATGGAATAGCTGTCTGCGAATTGCGAGAACCTCACGCGCTTGTCGGTAAGACCGCTTGTGTCGCGGTGGATGAAAACGTTAAGGACCATCATGACGGAATCGATTCCGGAACGGAGGATTGTGGCATCCTTGTCGTTCATGGCGTAGATGGGGCCGAACGGATCGGTGGCCGTTGACTTGGTAAGCTTGACGAGTTCGAAGGGGTTGAGGCCGGGCTGCATGCTGGCGACCGCTTTCGCGTAGCCGTACCAGGCTTCGGAATAGGCGGAGTCGGCGCGGATGCCTCTTTCGAAATATTCGCGGGCCATGCCGTATTCGGTTTTCTGGTAGTGGAGGTAACCCTCGTAGGTGAGGGCTGCGGCATCGTCCGAGGCGATGTCGACGCTCTGAGTCGGGTTGAACAGGTTACAACCTGCTATCCCGAGGGCGGCCGTGAGGGCGATTCGCCAAAGATATTTCTTGAATTCCATGTCCTAAAAAATAATATTACTGTAACAAAAAATTCTTAATTTCTTTTTTTTAGGTGTTTTTTACCCCTTTTTTTGTATCTATATTTGATTAAAATGGAACTTTACCGAGAATATTTCCCCACCAAGGCATACAAATTTGCCAAAATGAAGATGGGAACATTGTTGGGCGCCGAACTCGACCGCCTGGATGGTGTTGCTAAGTCTCTCGGTAGGGAATATGCCGTCGGTCCGGACAACCTCGCGTCGCAGATGCCGATGATCCGTGAGTTTACCGCGAAATACCACGAGGTCTACGCGCAGTACCTCAATGCCGTGCTTGTCCAGCACGATAAGCCTGTACAGTGCCGCCCCGCCTGCGGCAACTGCTGCCATCATTACCCGATGTCGGTGGAACCATTCGAACTGCTGAGCCTGTACAGCGAACTGCGCAAGAGCGACGACCTCCTCTCGATTATGGAAGCCTGCCAGCTGCGTGCGTCGCGGTTCAACAAGATTTACGAGACCAGGCTTTCTACCGCCAAAAGCGACGACGATGCCGAGGACCTCGCTCTGCACGACTACTTTGCCGACTGGAGGCCGTGCCCGTTCTCTAACGAGGTGGGGGATTGCGGCATCTACCGCTTTAGGCCCGTCTCTTGTCGCATGTACTTCAGCGAAACCGACCCGCGCTACTGCACGCCCGAATTCTTGCAGACCGAGAAGAACGACAGCTATATAGTCTACTTGCCGGACCCCATCGAAGAGACCATCTACGCGGTGTCGGAACATTACGCCGGGCTCGACCTGCCCGAAAGTTTTTTCGGTGGCCTGCTGGCCGCGAACGCCTACGAGGGATTGCTTGCCGATGCCGGGTGATCAGTTGGACATGTTCGGTCAGCTAGACCTTTTCGGCAACTACCCGGAGCCGCCCAAGGCCCCCGCGGTGCAGGCGCAGTCGCCCGACTGCTCGGCGAACGGTCTCGTGACGTTCAAGTACAACCCGCTTTTGAAGAAGAGCATCCGCTGCAAGGGCGGAGTGCTGTTCGGGCACCCCGAGGTGATGCTGCCCGGTTACATGAAGGCTCCGGAATTCGCGACCGCCCGCGAGATTGCCGCGGAGTGGGCGGAACATGCCGTACGCCGCAAGACTAAAAAGAACCGCGAAACGGTCAAGGAACTCGTGGCGCGCTTTTGGCAGGTGGTCGACCAGGTGTTTGTGGACCGCGGCGACGCCCCGCTCGAGACTCGCGGCAGGATTCCGCCGATAAAGCCCAAGGGAAAGTACCACGACTTGAACGACATCCTTGCCGCGGTGAACGAGACGTACTTTGACGGCTCGCTCACGTGCCGCATTACCTGGAGCAACCGCGTCGGAGGCCTCAGCTTCCATTCCATGCGCAAGGATCCGGTTACAGGCGAGGACTTCCACCTCATCAGCATCAGCAAGGGTTACGACGCTGCCAACTGCCCCAAGTACGCCGTGGCGGGAGTCGTCTATCACGAATGCCTGCACATCGTGATTCCTGTAGAAGAGAAGAACGGCCGCCGCGTCGTTCACGGTCGCATATTCCGCCAGCGCGAACGCCGCTATATATTCTTTGACGAATGGATAAAGTGGCACAAGGAAGTGCTTCCGAAAAACATCCGCGCCATGCGCAGGCACAAGGAACTCTAGTTCTTCCATATTCCAATTTGGAATAATTGAACTTTGTTTGTTAAAAAAAATTGATTTCGGCGTATTCCCGAAAAAACATAATAGATTATATACGCCCTCCCTCTTTTTTTTGCGCTCCGACGCATGTGCGTCTCTTTTTTTGATTTTTATCCGGTGTTTGTCAAAAATTCGAGGCTCTTATGATGTCTATCCCCCTCTATTGGCTGCTCGTACCCGCAGCCGCCGTTGTCGCGCTCGCGATGGCGTTCCACTTTTACCGCTTCATGAAGCGTTCGCCCGATGGCAACAAGAAGATGAAAGCGATTGCGCATTTTGTGCGCGTGGGGGCGTTCGCCTATTTGCGGAGGCAGTACAAGACCGTGTCGGTTGTCTTCGCGGTTCTGTTCGTGATTTTCGTGGTGCTCGCCTTTATGGGCATCCAGAACCCGTTCGTGCCGGTGGCGTTCCTTACCGGGGGCTTCTTTAGCGGGCTATGCGGGTTCCTGGGCATGAAAACGGCCACGTATGCGAGCTCGCGTACGGCGAACGGGGCCATATCCAGCTTGAACCGCGGGCTTGTCATCGCGTTCCGTAGCGGTGCGGTGATGGGGCTCGTGGTGGTGGGCTTTGGGCTTATCGACATCTCCGGATGGTTCTTCTTGCTCAACTACATTTACGATAATAACGTGTGGGGGTTCGGTGCCGACATTGCGAACAAGGTCTCGCTCGGCGCCTGGGACCCGTCGTTTGTGCGTAACGACGCCTGGAACCATGCCAAGATGGTCGAGATTACGACGACCATGCTCACCTTCGGCATGGGCGCTTCGTTGCAGGCGCTGTTTGCGCGCGTGGGCGGTGGCATTTATACCAAGGCGGCCGACGTGGGTGCCGACCTCGTCGGCAAGGTGGAAGCGGGCATTCCCGAAGACGACCCGCGCAACCCGGCCACCATCGCCGATAACGTGGGCGACAACGTGGGCGACGTGGCGGGCATGGGTGCCGACCTCTACGAGTCCTACTGCGGTTCCATTCTCGCGACCGCGGCCCTGGGCGCAGCTCTCGGCAAAGGCGTCACCTACGTGATTGCGCCGATGGTCGTGGCCGCTATAGGCATATTGCTTTCGCTTGTGGGCATCTACATGGTGCGTACCCGCGAAGACGCCGATACCAAGTCGTTGCTGCGTTCGCTGTTGACGGGTACGCTCGGGTCTTCCGTGCTTATTCTCGTGGCGCTTCTCGCTCTCGTTAAAATCGGTCTCATCTCGTTCGGCGTTTTCGGCTCCGTGTTCTCGGGCCTTGTCGCTGGCGTGCTGATTGGGCAGTTTACTGAATACTATACGTCCGACGCCTACAAGCCTACGCGCGGTATCGCGGGGCAGGCTAAGCTTGGCGCGGCGACGACCATCATCGACGGCATCTCGGTCGGCATGTTCTCCACGGGGCTCCCGGTGGTGACGATTGTCGCGGGCATCATCGCGGCCTTCGGCTGTTCCGGCGGATTCACGGACATGTCGATGGGATTGTACGGCGTTGGCTTTGCCGCGGTGGGCATGCTCAGTACGCTCGGCATTACGCTTGCCACCGACGCCTTCGGCCCGATTGCCGATAACGCCGGCGGTAACGCCGAGATGGCGGGCCTCGACGAGAGCGTCCGCGCCCGCACCGATGAACTCGACATGCTCGGCAACACGACTGCCGCGACGGGCAAGGGCTTTGCCATCGGTTCGGCGGCGCTTACTGCCATGGCACTGCTTGCGTCGTACGTGGAAGAAATCAAGATATGGCTCGGACGCCTTGCGGATACGGCCGGAGGAATCTACCAGGCGGGTAAGGTGTTCTTCGTGAACCAGACGGCCGACCTCCAGGGAATCGTGTCGGGAATCCCCGGTGCGAGAGTCGTGGGCGACGGGACTCGCGCCATCACCGACAACGGTGACTTGCTGGCCATGGTGGCCGGCAAGGCGGGACTTGCCGACTTTATGCAGGTGTACCAGCTGAACCTCATGAACCCGATGCTTTTGGGCGGGCTCTTCATTGGCGCCATGATGGGGTTCGTGTTCTGTGCCTTGACCATCAAGGCGGTGGGCCGCGCGGCCTCGGCCATGGTGGAAGAAGTGCGTCGCCAGTTCCGCGAGATTCCCGGAATCATGGAAGGTACGGCCCAGCCCGAGTACGGGCGCTGCGTGGAAATTTCTACGACCGGAGCCCAGAAGGAGATGATCCTCCCGTCGCTCCTCGCGGTAATCGTCCCTGTCGTGGTGGGCATATTCATGGGCGTTGCCGGCGTGTTCGGGCTATTGGCGGGTGGCCTGGCCTGCGGGTTCGCGCTTGCCACGATGCTCAATAATGCGGGAGGCGCCTGGGACAACGCGAAGAAGTTCATCGAGAAGGGCAACTACGGCGGCAAGCATTCCGATGCCCACAAGGCGGGGGTTGTCGGCGATACCGTGGGTGACCCGTTCAAGGATACGGCCGGCCCGTCCCTCAATATCCTCATCAAGCTCATGACGATGGTGAGCGTCGTGTTTGCGGGCGTCATTGTCAAGTTCGGCGGTGTCGTTACGGCACTATTGTAAGAGAAAAGTAACATAATTGCCCCGAAAGCGCCCTTCTGGACGTGCGGAATTCCCCAAAGTGGGATTTTCCGCACACTGGAGGGGCGTTTTTTTGCATGGCGCGGTCGGGACTTTTTTTTTTGAGTATTTTTTTGTAACGTATGGAAAATGCCCTGTACATAGAAATCAACGCGGTGTGTGCCTGCATACTGCTGTTCTTGATTTATGTGAACTGGCGCGGCGTTGTCCGTGAGATGGAACAGATTGTCTTCACGAACATCAGCATCCATTCCCTCCTCCTGTTCCTTTTGGATGTGCTCTGGCGCGTTTGCAACGGAAGATCGTTCCCCGGCGCCCACCTGTTCATAGAACTTGTCTCGGCGGCGTACTTTATCCAGGCGGCCATGCTGGGCTATTCCTGGCTCCGGTATTTCTTTTTCCTCGACCCGAACCACAGCATGGGCCGTAGCCTCAAGCGCCATGCGTATGCGGCGCCCGTGTACGCCCTCGCCTTGCTTAACGTTTTCTCGATATGGACGGGCTGGATTTTCTCCGTAGACGCGAATAACGTCTATCATCGTGGTCCGCTCATCTGGTTCCAGCACCTGATTGGGTCCACCTACCTTATACTCCCTGCCGTTATCACGTGGATGCATTTCCGCTCGAGCCACAATTATCCGAACCGCAAGCGCCTACTCCTGATATCGTCCATGGGTCTGCTTGCATTTGTCGCGAGCGTCGCCCAGCTCCTGCTCCCGGGACTATCCGTCTTTTGCGTGGGCGTTACCTTCGGGCTGTTGATTATCTTCATGGAAGACCAGCACCAGAGAGTCTCGATAGACCCGCTGACACGCCTGAACAACCGGACCCAGCTTAGGCTATTCCTCGATACGAAGGTGGCCGCCAGCTCACCTGGAAAGCATTTGGTAATGTTTATCATGGATCTGGACTTCTTCAAGCAGATCAACGACAAGTACGGCCACATGGAAGGCGACAAGGCCCTTATCACCCTCTCGAACGTATTGAAGAGGATTTTGGGACCGCGCGGGTTCTACATCGCGAGAATCGGCGGCGACGAGTTTGTGACGGTGGCCGAACTGAGGAATTTTTCCGATGCGGACAAGGTGATTGCCCTGCTCAAGGACGCCCTGGCGGGCGAGTCCGAAAAATTGCCTTACGATATTTCGCTGAGTGTCGGTTTCTCGGAATACTGCCACGGCAACGATACGATTCACGAATGGTTTGAAAGGGCCGACTGCGAACTTTACAAGGTGAAGTCGCAGCGGCATTCCACAAGGTAAGTCAAGATGCAGGATGCGGCATATACTGAAATAGTCTTTTTCTGCATGGCGGTCGAGATATTGATCTTCCTCAAGATGAGGCTCGGCATGTACAAGCTCCTCTACCAGAGGACTTTTGCTTACGTGCTCGCCTTTGCTTCCCTTTCCATGGGTCTCGATTTCTTAATCCGCTTTGTGAACGGGCCTAACGGGCTTTTCGGCCCCATGGCCAATAGCCTCTTGCACTCGTTCTATTTCGCGGTGACCTTGTTCTTTGTGTTTTCGTGGTTCCGCTATGCCGGCTACGTGCTCAAGCTTCCGTTTTGGAACAACCACAAGAGGCTGGCCCTGTATGGCTTGCCCATGATGGTTGCGCTTTTGCTGGTGGTGCTTTCGCTGTGGAACGGGTGCATCTTTTACGTGGACGATTTCAATATCTATCATCGTAACGATCTCTATTTTTCAATCTACCTGCCGGTCTGCATGCTCTATACGGTTGCAGGGATGGTTCTTGCGCTTGTCAAGGTGGTACAAAAGCGGAACTACGCCGAGCGCCCCATCTACAGCTCCGCAGCCTCGTTCGGTGCCCTTTCCATCGTGGTGATTCCGCTGCATGTCCATTTCAACGGGAGCCTGCCGATTATCCCGGCCGGTATCATGCTGTCGACCATCTATTCGTTCCTATTGGCGCAGGCGCACCTGATTTCGGTGGACCCGCTCACGCACTTGAACAACCGCAACCAGCTTCACCAGTTCCTGAGTTCCAAGATGAGAAAGGAATCCGGTCGCAAGCGCCTCTACTTGTTCGTGATAGACTTGGACAAGTTCAAGCAGATTAACGATACGTACGGCCATAACGAGGGCGACAAGGCGCTGGTGCTCGTAGCCGAGGTGCTCAAGGCGGTATGTGGGCCGCGCGGTTGCTTTATTGCGCGTTTTGGCGGTGACGAGTTTAACCTGGTGGCGGAACTGGACGACGATTCTGCCGCCAATGAAATTTGTGATGCTGTACAGGCCGAATTGAAAAAGCGTGTGGCAACGTTCAAGTTCCCGCTCGCGCTCAGCATAGGCTATGCCGACAACGTGACGGGAGTCGAGACCCTGCCGGAATTTTTCGCGAGGGCGGATAAACGTCTTTATGAACAGAAAAAATTGAAAGCTGGATAAAATGCAGAATTTACGGAAAGAAATAACGGTCGACTCCAAGATGGAAAACATGGAGACGCTGACCGCATTTGTGGAAAACGAACTCAAGCCGTACGAGCCTTCGATGAAGTCGCAAATGCAGATAAACATTGCGATTGATGAACTGTTCAGCAATGTGGTCCACTATTCGGGCTCGTCCAAGATGACGCTTGTTTTGGAAGTGGTCGAAGATGTGCTTACGGCATCGCTCACGTTTATCGACAACGGTATTGCCTACGACCCGCTTTCCAAGGCCGATCCGGACATTTCGCTTTCGGCGGAAGACCGCGAAATTGGCGGGCTCGGGATTTTCTTGGTCAAGAAGACCATGGACGGTATAGAATACAAGCGCGACGGCGAGAAGAATATCCTCAAGGTCACCAAGAAGCTTGGATAGTCCATCCAAAAAGTTTGAAAAAATAAAAGGGAACCAAAATGCAAATCGAAAAGAAGGTTGAAAACAACGTTGTGTGTATTGCTTTGGATGGCCGCCTCGATACGGTGACCGCTCCGCAACTGGAGCATGAACTCCAAGGTAAGCTAGACTCCGTGACGGAACTAGATTTTGATTTTTCCAAGCTGTCCTATATTTCTTCTGCCGGCTTGCGTGTGCTTTTGCTGGCGCAAAAAATCATGAACAAGCAGGGCAAGATGGTCATCCGCAACGTGTGCACCGAAATCAAGGAAATCTTCGATGTCACGGGCTTCGCGGATATTCTTACCATCGTGTAGTCACTAACCGAAAAAAACAGCCCGCTTTCGCGAGCCATTTTTTTAGATGTTTTGCGCGGCTTAAACGTCGCTTTTAAACGTCGCCGACTTCGCCTTTACACGTCGCCGACTTCGCCGGTCTTGACGAAATTCCGCACGGCACGCGTAATGCGCATTGAACAGAAATTCGGCCCGCACATGCTGCAGAAGTGGCTTGCCTTCGCCTGGCTGCCGGGGAGCGTCTTGTCGTGGAATTCCATCGCCTTCTCGGGGTCGAGCGATAGCGCGAACTGGTCGTTCCAGCGGAAGTCGAAGCGGGCGCGCGAAAGGGCGTCGTCGCGGAATTGCGCTGCGAAATGGCCCTTTGCAAGGTCGGCCGCATGGGCGGCGAGCTTGTAGGTGACCACACCGGCGCGCACGTCGTCGCGGTCGGGGAGCCCGAGGTGTTCCTTGGGTGTCACGTAGCAGAGCATCGCGGTGCCGTACCAGCCGATTTGTGCCGCGCCGATGGCCGACGTGATGTGGTCGTAACCGGGGGCGATGTCGGTGGTGAGGGGGCCGAGCGTGTAGAACGGGGCGCCGTGGCACTTTTCGAGCTGGCGCGCCATGTTGTCCTGAATCTTGTGCATGGGCACGTGGCCCGGGCCTTCGATAATCACCTGCACTCCGTATTCCCAGGCAATCTTCGTGAGCTCGCCGAGCGTGTCCAGTTCTCCGAACTGGGCCGCGTCGTTGGCATCGGCGAGGCTTCCCGGACGCAGACCATCGCCCAAAGAAACGGCAACGTCGTAAGCGGCGAGAATCTCGCAGATTTCGCGGAAGTGCGTGTACAAGAAGTTCTGCTGGTGGTGGCGCATCTGCCAGAGGGCAAGAATGGAACCGCCGCGGCTCACGATACCCGTGGTACGCTTGGCCGTGAGCGGAATATGTTCCAGCAACAGGCCCGCGTGAATCGTGAAGTAGTCCACGCCCTGTTCCGCCTGCTCAATGAGCGTGTCGCGGTACAGTTCCCACGTGAGTTCTTCGGCCTTGCCGTTCACCTTCTCGAGTGCCTGGTAGATAGGCACTGTTCCGATAGGTACGGGGCTGTTACGGATAATCCATTCGCGCGTTTCGTGGATGTGCTTTCCGGTGGAAAGGTCCATCACGGTGTCGGCGCCCCAGCGTACGGACCAGGCCATCTTTTCGACTTCTTCTTCGATAGAAGAGGTGATGGCGGAGTTGCCGATGTTGCTGTTGATTTTTGTGAGGAATCGGTTCCCGATAATCATCGGTTCGCATTCCGGGTGGTTGATGTTCCCCGGCAGAATCGCGCGGCCAGCGGCGATTTCATCGCGCACGAATTCTGGCGTAATGGGGGAGCCTTCAATCTTGATTTTGCCCTGGGCCATGAGCTCGTCAAGGCGCTGGTTTTCACGTATTGCTACGTATTCCATTTCCTTGGTGACGATTCCCTTGCGGGCGTAGTCGAGCTGCGTCAGGTGGTGGCCCGCTTTGGCACGGAGCGGGTGGTGTTCCGCGTTAAAGCGCAAATGGTCCAACTCATGGTTTGCGCGGCGGGCGCGGCCATAAGCCGACGTCATGTCGTCGAGCTGTTCGGCGTCGCCACGTTCCATAATCCACGATTCGCGGAAACGCTCGATACCCTTCGTCACGTCCAGTTTTGCATCCGGATCGCTGTAAGGGCCACTCGTGTCGTACACCGGGACAACGGGCGTCTCGGGGTCTTCAGTCAAAATTTCGCGCATTCCCACGCGGATGTCCGGGTACATTTTCCCCGGCACATACACCTTGCGGGAATTCATAAAAGGCTTAAGGAGAGAATCCATTACTTTTCCTTAATGTCATCCCCGGGTTTCCCCGGTTTTGTCATCCCCGCGAAGGCGGGGATCTTTTTTTACTTACTTAACTCCAATCAGAGACAGGTCACGCACGGCACCCTTGTCGGCGGACGATGCCATGGCGGCGTATGCCTGCAAAGCCTTGCTGACAACGCGGTCGCGGTGTTCCGGCTGCCATGCCTTGGCGCCACGGGCTTCCATTTCCTTGCGGCGTTCGGCGAGTTCGTCGTTGGTGAGCTGCACGTTGATGCTACGGTTCGGGATGTCGATTTCGATGACGTCGCCCGTGTGCACGAGACCGATGTTACCCTTGTTGGCGGCTTCCGGAGAAGCGTGGCCGATGGAGAGGCCGCTCGTACCGCCGGAGAAGCGTCCGTCGGTGAGGAGGGCACAGGACTTGCCGAGGTGACGGCTCTTGAGGTAAGAGGTCGGGTAGAGCATTTCCTGCATGCCGGGGCCACCCTTCGGGCCTTCGTAGCGGATAACGACCACGTCGCCAGCCTTCACCACGTTCGGGTCGAGAATGCCCTTCACGGCATCTTCCTGGCTTTCGAACACCACGGCGGGGCCGGTGAACTTGAAGATGGATTCGTCGACGCCGGCGGTCTTCACGATGCAGCCGTCCACAGCGAGGTTACCGTACAGAACAGCGAGGCCGCCGTCCTTGGTGTAGGCGTGTTCGCCGTCGCGGATAGCGCCGTTAGCGCGGTCGAGGTCGTGATCCGGGTACATGAAGTTCTGCGAGAAGGCGACCAGGTTGTACTTGCGGCCCGGGCCGGCGAGGTAGCGCTGCTTGGCTTCGGCAGTCGGGTTACGCTTGAGGTCGTTCACTTCGAGGGCTTCGCCCATCGTAGCGGCGTGAACGGTCTTTGCATTCTTGTGGATGAGGCCCATGCGGTCGAGTTCGCCCATGATGCCCATGATGCCACCGGCGCGGTTCACGTTTTCGACGTGGATGTTGTGGACGGTCGGGGCAACCTTGCAGATGCACGGCGTGTTGCGGGAGAGGCGGTCGATGTCTTTCATGGTGAAGTCGACGCCCGCTTCCTGGGCCACGGCGAGCAAGTGGAGCACTGTGTTGGAGGAACCACCCATGGCGATGTCGAG
>Ga0247609_10000769_pt1 | contig 41893 bp, 35 predicted proteins | sample 172DNAGHGlowgp2_FD_193487 | JGI IMG/M metagenome (GOLD analysis project Ga0247609, IMG submission 193487) | Sheep rumen microbial communities from Palmerston North, Manawatu-Wanganui, New Zealand - 1728 DNA GHGlow gp2 | ecosystem: Host-associated > Mammals > Digestive system > Stomach > Rumen ... | reverse complement strand
GCACTACAAGCTTCTGAACGTTATCTCCCGGAGTTGTTCCGTGGCGAAGGTCTCCGCCCGGAGTATAATAAGAATAATCCAAAGTGGGAGCTCCTTCATTCTCAGACAATTCGTTGAACGCCGGATTGAGGGCGACAAAAACGCAATAGTCGGAGAATTCATCCGAACGTAACACAAGATCTATATGGTCGTTGTTACTGGAGCCTCCGGTGGGGTTGGACCAGACATCGAATTCCACGGTGAACTCCTGGGGCAGATAGTTCTCCTCCTTCATCAGCGGAGCGATGTCCGAGAACCAGCCGGAGAGTTTGATGGCCTGATTGCCGTCAATGGTCATTACTTCGCACTCCTCTCCGCCAAGAAAATCCCAGTGAGAAGGGAACTCGCCCAGTTTCTCCCCCTCAACCGGATCTTCGAAGAAAATCTCGTCACCCGGCACAAAGTCGGTCTTGGCGTACTCGGAGGTTACCTGCTTCTTGGGAGCGGCAGCGCCTTCCGCACCCGGTTTCTTGGCGCCGCAATCCGTGCAGAACTTGCCGGTGTTGCCGGTCTTGCCGCATTCGGGGCAGGTCCAGGCGGCTGTGTCAGAAACCTCTTCTTCGGCCTTATCCTTGTTCTTGTTCTTCTTTCCCAACTTGCCGTCCAGGGCATCGTTCACGCCCTTTTCCACCTTATTCCCCACATTCTGCTCAACGGCATTCTTGGCACGTTCTTTCATCCTGTCCAAAAAACTCTGGGCATCGGCCGTCCCGCAAACCATTGCCAGGAGGGCGACAGAAAGCAATAACTTTTTCATATCAGATAAGTTTGTTTTCGATGGCTAATTTGATCATTTCGGCGGTATTCTCCGCCTCGCACTTGGACAAGAGCCGCTTCCGGTACCATTTGATGGTCTCGGAACTCAGGGAGAGGGTTTCGGCAATCTGGGGAGAGGTATAACCCCGGGCCACAAGGCGAAGGATTTCCAGTTCCCGTTCGGTTAATGTCCGTTTAGTGTTATTCATGAACACAAATTTCACACATCTCAACCTAAAAAACACCACCCTAAAGGGTGGAAATGGGCCATTAACACCCCACTAAAGGGTTAAATCCACCCTTTTTAACTATTTTTGTGACATGAAACGCTCTCTCCTTATCCTGCTTCTTGCTGTCCTGGCCATAACCTGGTCCGGAGCCTACAATGACCATCGCGGCCACAATCTGGACTCGTTGGAGCGGGCTGTTGCGCGCTGGACGCCGGACGACATAGACAAAGCATCGGAACAGGAACTCATTAACCTCAACAGGGCCTACAGGAACTTGATGCTGGGCTATAACGTCCTGAATGGAGACAAGAGCATTTTCTACGCCCGCAGGGCTCTTTCCATCAGCCACCCGCGCAAATGGTATGCGGCCGATGCCGACGCCTACCGCTATATCGGCCAGATTTTCTACGGGAGGGAGCAATACGACAGCGCCCGGGTCTATTACATGGCATCCCTTGCAGCTGCCGACGCAATGGCTGGCGGGGCCTCCTCGCCCACAGACTCGGCCGGCTATTCGCAAAAGGTGATTGACGATTACTATTCGGCCCTGTACGGCGCCATCGGCAATCTTTACAATATGATGGATTCCATTCCACAGGCAATGGAATACTATGAAAAGGCCGGCGATATCTTCGAAAAATACGGTTGGAACGAGAGCAACAGCATCCTCCATTACAATATGGGCGAAACCTGGGTGGACGAAGGGGAAATGGACAAAGCCAAGGCCGAGTATGACAAGGCCATGACCTTTGCCCAGGCTTCCGGAGACAGCCTGATGATTGTGGACGTATGGAAAGGATACGGCCGCCTGTATGCCGAACAGGGGAAAACCTGGAAATCTCTTCCTTTTTTACGAAAGGCCGATGCATACTACGCCGCCCATCCGGATTATGCACCGGGCTTCCGCACAGAGAACCTCAACTATATGCAGACGGTGCTTTCCCGCCAAAAACGGCAACTGGGCCTTCTTGCAGGCGCATTGGCTGCTATTATCCTAATTGTCTTGGGTATCACTTTCGGCCACCGAAAAAAACATTCATCCTCCCCGGAAAAGGCCACCGTACCGGCAGACGCTCCCGAGCTGTCGGTCCGCGAAAAGGAAATCCTGGACCTTCTGTCCAAAGGCTACACCACCGGCCAGATTGCCGAAGCCCTCAACCTGAGCGGTGAAACCATCCGCTGGTACAGGAAAAAACTGCTGGTGATATTCGACGTCTCCAACACCCCGGAACTTATCTCCCGTGCCAAAGAAATCGGACTTATCTAAGGCACTTGCCGGAAAGCAGAAATATTGCTATTTTCGCAGACGATTGAAGATCCTGCGAGTTAATTGATAAGTCACTTTCGGCATGGAAACATTTATTGCAATTGCGGCCATACTTCTTGGCATCATAGGAATAGTCGGCAGTGTGGCTCCCGGACTGCCGGGGCCGCCGCTAAGTTGGCTGGGCATGCTTGTTATCTACATCTGGGGTTCCGGTACAAATGCGGCGGGTGAGCCCATGTCCACCACTTTCCTTCTGGTATGGCTGGGGATAGTCATTGCTATCAGTATACTTGATTACATAGTGCCGGCCTACTTTACCAAGCTTACAGGCGGGAGCAAGTATGGCGGCTGGGGCGCAATCGCCGGACTGTTTATCGGCCTTATTTTCCCGCCGGTGGGCATGATACTGGGCTCCCTGCTGGGCTCTTTTGTGGCAGAATTCCTCTTCGCCGGTAAGGGCGCCGGGGCGTCGCTGAAATCGGCTTTCGGGGCATTCATCGGCTTCATGGCCGGCACCGGCATCAAACTCATCTGCACCGGCGTGATGATGTTCTACATTGTAATCTACGCGTTCTAGCCAGTCCTACAAAGTGACGGAGGTGTCCCTAAAAATGGGACACCTCCGTCATTTTCGGCCTTTTTTGCACGTGGTGTCCCGAAAACAGGGACACCTCGATCACTTATGCTAGAACAGGCAGGCGGGCTAGGCCTCGCGGCAGGCGAGCAGGCGGGCTAGGCCTCTCTGCGGACGCGGAGCTGGGCCTGGATGTCGTTCATCTTGGCAGTGGTGAGCGGGTAGAAGCACAGGAAGGCGATGCCGATGGCGGCGCCGATGGCGGGGACGAAGCTCATCATGGCACGGATGGCGTCAAGGGTCTGGGGAGCCTGCACGTCAAGGGCCTTGTCGTAGCCGAAGGCACCCAGCAGGGCCAGAAGGAGGAAGCCGCCGATTGCGCCGCCGAACTTCTGGGCCATGGAGGATGAGGAGAAAATTAGGCCGGTGGAAGCGCCGCCGTGCTTGAGCTCGGAGTAGTCGGCAACGTCGGCAAACATGCTCCAGGTGAGCGGGGCGGCTATGCCGAAGCAAAGCGACACAAGCACATGGAAGGCCAGCAGCCACCAAATTGCAGAGGCCGAGCCAAGGGGTATGAACCAGATGGCGCAACTGAAGATAATAACGCCCACAAGCGTTGCGATGAAGGTGTTGCGCTTGCCGAACTTCTCCGACAGCGCCACCGTGAACGTAACGCCTGCCATCTGGGCAATTTCGCCGATAAGCAGATACGCGGCACAGGTGATAACCACGCTGGTGTCCATGATGTTGGCAAAGTAATATGCAGCCGCGCCGCCGCGGATGGAACCGCAGAGCAGCTGGCCTATTGCAGCGCCCAGAAGCAGCCACCAGGGGCCGTTCGTAACCAGGGCCTTGAGGTCCTCCTTGATTGAAGAACCGCCGGCAGCGGCAAGCTTCTTCTCCACTTTAACATGCTCGCGGGTCATGACGAAGCACAGGATAAAGAGCACTGCGCACATAATCGCGACAATCGACACCACCAGGGTCCATGTCATGGGGTCGGCGTCTCCCACTCCCCTCATCACCTTGCCGGCGGCGTTTGTCTTGCCTATGATACTCTTTTCGAACAGTCCGAAAATACCCATGGCGATGAAGCTTCCCACGTATGCGAAGAACATCCTGAAGCTGGAGAACACGCTCTTTTCGCGGGAATCGTCCGTCATCACGCCCAGCATGGCGCCGTAAGGCACGTTCACCGCGGTATAGGCCGTCATCATCAGGATGTACATCAGGTATGCATATATATGCTTGACGCTGTACGAAGCATCCGGGACGAAGAAGGAAAGCGTGCCGATAATGGCAAACGGAATGGCCATCCACAGAAGATAGGGACGATACTTACCCCACTTGGTGTCAGTGCGGTCCGCAATCAGGCCCATCACGGGGTCCGACACTGCGTCATAAAGCTTGGTTACAAGCAGCAGCGTTGCGGCATGTACAGGCTTCAGTCCAAAAACGTCAGAGTAAAAAATGGGAAGGTAATAGGAGAAAATCTTCCAGAACATCGAGGAGGCAAAGTCTCCCAGTCCGTATCCTATCTTTTCCGAAAGTTTGGCCATAGTTTTATGCGTTAAATCGTACAAAGATAACCAAATTTTGATACTATTTTGACTTTTTGCGGGTTTTTCAGGGACGGAACGTACCCCAGACTGTAGACCGTAGCGGCGAAGGAAAAGAAACGGCCGGGAAACGTGCCCGAGGCCGTCATTCTTTGATTATTGTCAGAATGATGCTATCTTTGAAGAGTCAGAAACTCGGAACAAATGACCAGGAGGCTCGCAGCAATAATTATCGCACTACTGTGTATTCCCATTGGAAGCACATACGCGCAGCCTGCTTAGTTTATGTGGCACACGCCTCTTTGCCGAACTTGCCGCAGCTCTGGAGCATCAACTGTGGAATCAGTTTGGATTTATTAGGCAGGGATATTAAAAGAAAGGGCTAGGTGAATATTATATTTTGCATCATGATGAACCGTAAAATGTTTCGCGGCGCCGTAGCCGCCATTGTACTGCTAGGCCTGCATACAGGCGCTTTTGCACAGGATTTCGAACCTTATATTCCGCAGGAGGAGTTGCCGGACGCTGTGCAGATTGTACCAGCACCGCCGGCTGATCCCAGTCCGGATTTTGACCATGATATCCTGCGCTACATGTGGGGAAAGCAGCAGCGCAAGGACCCCGCCCGCCTGGAGATGGCGGTAAGGGATGCTGTCTGGAGCCTGGACACTACGATTGTAATCATGAGCGAGCCTTTCGGCATGAAGATTTCCAAGGAGGCGACCCCGGCCATTTACGAAGTGCTCACCCGAGGCGTCACTACCATCGAGAACATCCGTTTCAAGCCCAAGGCATACTACTTCAGAATAAGGCCTTTCGCCTATTTCCAGGAGCCGTCCATCTTCCCTCAGGACGATGAGTGGCTGGCCACGGAGGGCTCCTACCCGTCCGGCCATACCATCCGTGCATGGGCCTGCGCCATGCTGATGGCGCAGATAAACCCTTCAGCCGCCGAAGCAGTCTTCGCCCGTGCCTGGAAGTCCGGCGAGAGCCGCGTCATATCCGGCTGCCACTGGCAGAGCGATATAGACGCCAGCCGCCCCATTGCCAGCATAGGCTATTCCCGCCTCCAGACATCGGCCGAATTCCAGCGGGCCATGGCCTGCGCCCAGGAGGAGTTCCGTCGGCTGACGTCCTCGTATAAGTTTTAGTCCGATTTCTTTCCCTTCATCACACCGACGACGAAGTTCATGTTTTTCCCGTTTGCCCTTCGCCGTCGGAGGGTGTCGTGGGTCCGTCGGCAAATGTCGCAGCCGGGCAACACACCGAGGCCGTTTTGTCGCCGGTGGTGCCGGTTGTGCCAGGTCTGTGGCCGACATGTGCCGGGTCTGAAAAAACACGACAGACCTGGAACGCCATAAGCCGTGAGTGGCAGAAAAGCGTGCCAGGAGGAGCAAAAAAATCAGACCTGGAACAAAAATGCTACAGACCTGGCACGGCAGGAAGACAGACCTGCGACGGTTCATACGGCCTCCGGGCAGCACGCCAAGGCCTGGATTCGTGGCAGGTGGTGCTGGGAGATGGACCGCCGGGCACGCTAGGGGCCGATTTCGTGGCAGGTGGTGCTGGGAGATGGACCGCCGGGCACGCTAGGGGCCGATTTCGTGGCAGGTGGTGCCGGCAGGTGGACCACTGGGCACGCTGGAGGGCGTTTTCGTGGCATTCTCCGTCGGGGCGGGATTTACAAGTTTGGCGTACATAGCCACCCTCGGCTTAAGAGGGAGGGGAGGTCGCTGAAAAAGCCCCGCATATGTTGGACCAGGTCCAGCGCATGAATGGACGCGGTCTCATGTATTTTTGGACTTGGTCCAATTTTAACCCTTGGACCAGGTCCAGCACTTCGGCAATAGAGGGGCTTGTAAGGCACATGTCGTGGACCTGGTCCAGCACCTGTTTTCGGACCGCGTCCAAAAACGCTGCAGAACTCGTCCAAAAATAAGATGCACTTGAGTTGGAAGTTTCTATACTCTAAGACTTTTTCAGCAGCCTCGGGGAGGGTTTGGGTGGGGGTAACGTATGTCGGATTTGCGAAGCGTGGGCCAGAGTAATAGTGTAAGTTCGTTGCGAAGCGACGGACGCCAAACTGTACATCCCGTCCCGGCAACATATTATGCAGAACAAGAGCGGCTGGGCCACCGCATTTGCGCTTTACTGAAACTTGTGCTATCTTTGTTAGAGATAGGAACACGTTATGAAAGCATTTCTGACTGCATTTGCGGCAATAGTTGTCGCTGTCCTTCCGGCTCAGGCCAGTAAGGACAATAGAGCGAACGAAGCCCCGGCTGTGGAGGCCAGGAAGGAAAAGAAGTTTGTCCACACTACGGCCGAAGTACCGGCTGTGGAGGCCAGGGTCGTTGAAATTGCAACCGAGGGCACCCAGCTGCTGCTTCAGGTGAACAACAAGGGTGAGGTGCGGACCGTGCATTACGGTGCTCCGGTAGGTGACCCGGCACAGTTCACGAACTACGAGGCGGGGGCCTATCACGCTCCTGATGCATATTCTGCTACCGGCGGGCGGTTCTTCGGCCAGGAGGCTCTGCATGTGCTGTATGCCGACGGCAACCACAACACCGAGCTTTACTACGTGTCGCATGAAACCGAAAGCCGTCAGGACGTAGTCACCACTACTGTTCACCTGAAGGACTACGTCACAGCTCTGGAAGTGGACCTGGTGTACGATGCTTATCAGAAAGAGAACGTGATCCTGTCTCACAGCGTCATCCGAAACATGGGGAAGAAGGAGGTGAAACTTCTCAACTTCGCATCGTCCTCGCTTACGCTTAAGGCCGACGATTACCTTCTGACGCACTTCCACGGCGACTGGGCAAGCGAAATGCAGATGGAGCGCGAACTCCTGACCCACGGCACCAAAGTAATCGAAAGCCGCCGCGGAGTAAAGAACACGCATGTGCAGAACCCTTCATTCGTGCTGTCGCTGGGACCCAACTACAGCGAGACCGACGGCCCCACAATCGCCGGTGCACTGGCCTGGAGCGGCAATTACCGTATCAGCTTCGACATAGACCGCGGTGACAGGCTTAACATCGTGGCCGGGATCAATCCTTTCGCATCGGCCTATCCGCTTGGCGCCGGGAAAAGCTTCACCACGCCGGAGATGGTTTACACCTGGAGCGCCGACGGAGCCGGAGGAGCGTCACGCAACCTCCACCGCTGGGCGCGGAAATACGGAATGTGGAACGGCGGACAGGTGAATCCGACGCTCCTGAACAGCTGGGAAGGCGCATATTTCGATTTCAAAACCCCGACAATTCTTGGGATGATTGACGATGCCGCTGCCATGGGCCTGGAGCTATTCGTACTGGACGACGGATGGTTCGGCATGGACTATCCCCGCAACTCGGACGCGGCCGGCCTCGGGGACTGGGAGCCCAACACCAACAAGATTCCGGAAGGAATAGACTACGTTGCTTCCTACGCTCATTCGAAGGGCATCAAGTTCGGTATTTGGATAGAGCCAGAAATGGCCAATCCTGCCTCAAACCTTGCGCAGAAGCATCCCGAATGGATAGTGCAGAGCCCCGGACGCGAGATTTACCAGGACCGCAACCAGTGGATACTGGACCTGAGCAACCCTGCAGTGCAGGACTTCGTGTGGGATGCTATCGACCGTACGATTTCCCTTTCCCCTGACATCGACTACGTAAAGTGGGACTGCAACCGCGCCGTGATGTCTTTCGGCAGCCCTTACCTTGGAGAGGAGCAGGACCGCTTCTTCATCGAATACACGCAGGGTCTGTACAACGTGTGCCGACGCATGAGGGAGAAGTATCCGAAGCTCATCGTCCAGTGCTGCTCAGCGGGCGGTGCGCGTGTCGATTACGGTTCGCTGCGCTGGTTCAACGAATTCTGGACCAGCGACAACACGGACGCCATTTCCCGCACCCGCATCCAGTGGGGCACATCCCTCATTTTTCCCGCCTGCGCCATGGGTTCGCACGTTTCCACCGTCCCCAACCACCAGACCGGCAACGTGACGCCGCTCAAGTTCCGCTTCGACATAGCATCGGCCGGACGCCTCGGGATGGAACTTCAGCCGAAAACGCTTTCGGCCTCAGAGCGTGCATTGGCCGAAAGATGCATCGAGTCCTATAAGGGCTACAGGGACCTTGTCTTCGAAGGTGATTTGTACCGCCTTGCATCGCCCTACGACGGTGACTATTATGCGCTGATGTATGTGGCCCCGGACAAGCGCCGCGCAGTTGTGTTCTGCTACTGCCTCCGCCAGGTGAACCGTTCCGTTGGCTCGAAAACCTTCCGTCTGCAGGGCCTGGACCCCGAACTCAACTACAAAGTGACGGAACAGAACGTGGACACCTCCTGCTGGTGGGGCAACGGCAAAACCTTCACCGGCGCCTTCCTCTCCGAAGGCGGCTTCAACCTCGCCCTCCTCAAGTCCAACTCCAGCGCAGTTTTCGTGCTGGTCGCGCTTTAGCAGTACTTTGTGGCCTCTTTCAGGGCTTCGGGGGTGCCGATGTCGATTAGGCGGAAATCTGAAGGGGCAAGGACTGCCTTAATCCGCCCGGAGGCGGCCAGGCTCAGATAGAAATCAATGATGGAGAACCGGTCCGGCCAGGAAGCCATGAGGGGCAGCACTTCCGGGGAAAGGATGTGGATGCCGGTAAAGGAGAATCTATGGAATGCAGAAGGGTCGAAAGAAGGCAGATAGGGACTCTTGACCTCCCCTGTCTTAACGTTCTGCCAGCCTGCGAGGCGCATATCGTCGTCAAATAGCAGATACCTGTCCGAATCTTTCACTGTAACAAGTAGCGTTGCAAGATTCTCCGGGGCATCCTGGGCCTCAAGCCAGTGCAAATCCAGATTGCTTAGTATGTCCACGTTGTGAACCAGGAAGCGGTCCCCTTCCAGGAGTTTTCCAGCATGCTTTATTGCCCCGCCGGTTTCAAATGGTTCGGGGAATTCCGGGGACAGCTGTACATCGGCCCCGAAAAAGGCGTTGTCCTTAAGGAAGCGTTCCACGTCGGCGGCGAAGTGATGCACGTTCACCACAATAGGGCCGATACCGGCGTCCCGCAGCTTGCAGAGCACCCTTTGCAGCATCGGAACGCCGCCCACGGGCACAAGGGCCTTGGGCATGGTATTGGTGAGGGGCCTGAGGCGCGTACCCAGTCCGGCCGCGAAAATCATCCCTTTCATAGCTGGATCTTAAGGCCGGGAAGGTTGGTGGTGCCGTCCCACTCAGTCGCGAGCCTTCTAAGTACGTCGCACAGGTACGGATAAGTATTCGGCAGTTCCAGGAAACTCTTAAGCACCAACGGAATGCATTCAAGGAAATGGGGTTTCCTTTCGATTATGCCGCGGAAGCCGTAGGCACCGGTCTCCTGCAAAAGCCGCAGGAAAATCATGGTGTGATACCTCTTCCAAAAAGCTTCCTCGTCCACCTCAGTCACGGTTTTCAGCGCCGACAGGTATTCCAGTTCCAGAACGTGCCTGACATCGGCCGAAAAGTGCGTCCCGGCATTCCAGAGGAAGGATGCAAGGTCGTACTCCCCCGGGCCTCTCCGGCCGCCCTGAAAGTCGATGAAGCAAGGTTCGCTGCCGGAAACCATAACGTTCCTGGCCTGGAAGTCGCGGTACATGAAAGTGTCACCGGCATAGTCCAGAGCATCGGCCTTAAGAGCGTCGAAGCAGTCCTGCAGGCGGATTTCGTTAAATTCGATACCGGTGAATTTCAGGAAATCGTATTTAAAATAATTCAGGTCGAAGTCCACCATGCGGGCGTTCAGCTCCCTGTCCGGGAAGCATACGCTCCAGTCCAGCTGCTTTCCAACCCCCACCTGCAGAACAGGCAGAAGCTGCATGGTGCGCTTTAGCAGAGCCATATTCCCGTCCGACAAGCCGTCCTGGACGAGCATGGCATATAGCTGCCCCTCGCCAAGGTCTTCCTGCAGGTAAACCATATCGTCTTCCGACACGGCGTACACTTTCGGAGCATGAAGGCCTGAACCAAGCACCGCCTTGTCCACGGCGAAAAAGGCCCTGTTCTCCGCTGCAGAAGTGCCGATACAGCCGATTACGCCGCCGTCCATGCGGTAATAGCGCCGGGCGCTGCCGGAAGCGGCAAGGAGGGTGCACTCGGAGCTTTCCGAGCCCCTCCATTCCTTATATAGCTTTTGAAGTCTTTCCATATCTTTACCTTGAACCGCCGCCGTGACCTCCGCCGAAGCCGCCGCCACCGCCGCCGAAGGAGATTGATCCGCCACCGCCGGAAGAACGGCGGGCCTGGGCTGCGCGCGCTGCCTGATGGCTCATTGCCGATGACATCATGGCATTGGACGAAGTCCTGGTGGAATTGAGTATCCAGTAAGTTGTGGCCAGGTCGGTCATGTTGGACTCGCGGGCATATTCCTGCATCATCTTCGGGAACAGCTTCTCGAAATTCTTGGCCACTTTTTCGGCAATGCCCAAGGACGCCGCAAGTACCATGTACTTCTTCCAGACGTTCACCTCGGGGGCTTCCCTCTGGTCCATTACCGTGAAATCGTTCAGGAAATTCTTGAACTCGACTGCATGGCGGCGTTCTTCCTGGGAGGCGGGTTGCCAGCGGGAACGGCCGGAGTACACTGCCTCGTTGGGCCATTTGGCAACGGTTTTATCGTTCCTGTAGGACCATCTCTTGAATTCGTTGGCTTCAAGGAGATTGTTGTCCCCGGCTGCAACCATGGCAGCTTCGTAAACCTTGCCTTCCATGGAATCGTCGAATTCCAGCTCCTGCATGCCTTTGACGAAGCGAAGGTTCATGTGCTTGTCGTTCTTCGGATCCCTTTCCACCACAAGGAGGCCGTCCTGAATCCATTTCAAGAAGTATGCACTCACGAGGTTGGGGAACACTTTCTCCTTCTTCTTCGCGAGATTGTCACCTTCCTGCAGCAGGCTGAAAAACGCCGTCGGATTGCCCTCCAGGGGCACATCCCTGTACCAACCATCTATCTTGTTGGTACCGAACACAGCCTTTTTGTACTTCTTGCCGCTTATTCTCCAGTAAATTCTCCTGACGATATAGACTATTACGGCAATGATGACGAGCAGAGGTATTAAAACAAATACCACGACGCCGATAATCATCCCGACAACTTCCTCCCAGTCGGTGCCGCCTTTGTCACCGTAGTCTGAGCCCTTGAATGCTTCCTCCTGAAGGTCCTCGAAACTGCCTTTGGCTTTCGCTGCCGGGGCGAACATGCCTTTGTCGAAGCGGGCCATGAGGGAGAAGAAGCTGCTGTAGCGGAGGGGTTCGGAAGATTCGGCATACACGACTCCGTTTTCGATCCAGCATTCACCGACCATGCCGAAGGGCCAGAAGCGGATGTTGTTGTCGTCCTCGCTGTTCCAGAACCAGGCGGGGCCGCCGGTCTTGTTGATCAGCTTGAAGGACACATGCTTGGGCTTGTCTTCCCATTCGTCGTTAAGGAAATGCCAGTGGAAGGCGTCGCAGTCCCCGTAGTCCAGCACCAGATTGTCGATGGTGTAGGAAAGGGTGTACACGTGGTCGCCATATTCTCCCTGGCCCCAGCAGAGTTCGATGTCGCCGCCGCTTTTCTCAATAATTCCGCAGCGATAGGCCTTGGCCGATGCCGAACGGTCCGACTTCCACTTGCGGCCGTCGCTTTCGTACTTGCGGCCGTTCTCGGTGACGGAGAAGTCGTGGATGTAGCTTTTCCCAAGGTTGTCTATCGGGATGTAGCGCTCCGTACCCTTTACGACTGTGACGTCCCAGGTCTGCACGACCTTGGCGCTTCCGTCCTTGTAAAGGGACACTTCCGTGCTGATGTCCCTGATTTCCTGGGCCCTGGCAGTGCCCACAGCAAGCAGCACAGCTGCTGCGACGATTGTAAGGAATCTTTTCATAGCATTGCAAGATACAATTATTCTTACAGAATATCAAATTTAACGTCACCCCTAACCCAAACCCTTCCCCTCGGGGGAAGGGCTTAGTCGCCACGATGGGCTCCGGGAGACGTACTAAATTTGTGGTTTTTGGAAACATGTAGTATCTTTGTCAAGATAGGTAATTATGAAAAATATGGAAAAAGTACGATGCCTCATACTTGGCGGTGGCCCTGCCGGATACACTGCCGCAATATATGCCTCAAGAGCTAACCTTGCACCCGTCCTATATGAAGGCCTGCAGCCCGGCGGCCAGCTCACAACAACCACGGTAGTGGAGAACTTCCCCGGCTTTCCCGGAGGAGTGGACGCAAATACCCTTATGCAGGGCATGCGGGAGCAGGCCGTGAACTTCGGCGCGGATATCCGCACGGGCGTCGCCACTGCTGCGGATCTTGGCAAAAGGCCTTTCCGTATTACCATTGACGGCTCCAACGAGATTCAGGCCGATACCCTTATCATAGCCACAGGCGCAGCTGCAAAGTATCTTGGCCTTGAGTCAGAGAAAAAGTACATGGGCATGGGCGTGAGCGCCTGCGCCACCTGCGACGGCTTCTTCTACCGCAAAAAGACCGTTGCCGTAGTGGGCGGCGGAGACACCGCCTGCGAGGAAGCCCTGTACCTTTCCGGCCTTGCCTCCAAGGTGTACATGATAGTCAGAAGGGACGTCTTCCGCGCATCCAAAATCATGCAGGAACGCGTCCTCAAGCGCGAAAACATAGAGGTCCTGTGGAACTGCAACACCAAGGAAGTCCTTGGCGACGGCTTCGGCGTAACGGGCGTCAGGCTCCTCCGCAAAGACGGGAAAGAGTTCGACATTGCCGTGGACGGCTTCTTCCTTGGCATCGGTCATGCCCCCGGATCCGAGCTCTTCGCTCCATGGCTGGAAACTGACGAAGCCGGCTTCATCGTTACCGACGGCTTCTCCTCCCGCACTTCCCTACCGGGTGTATTCGCAGCCGGAGACGTACGCGACAAGACCTACAAGCAGGCCATTACCGCAGCCGCATCGGGCTGTATGGCCGCCAAAGATGCCGAAAACTTCCTTATTTCCGGAGAATAATGTCTGTCCTTGGGCTTAGGCGCGAGCCGATAGAAAATGTCCGCGTCGGGTTTATCGGCCTTGGAATGCGCGGACCGAAAGCGGTGGAACGCTTCACGCATCTGGAGCACGCCACCGTCGTTGCCCTTTGCGACAAGTACCCCGAGCCCGTTGCAAAGACGCAGGAAATCCTGTCATCCCATGGCTGTTCCCCTGCAGCCACTTTCACCGGCGACAATGGCTGGAAGCGCCTGTGCGAAATGGACGGCCTGGACCTGGTGTACGTGACTGCGCCCTGGCAGATGCATGCTCAGATAGGCATTTACGCCATGGAATGCGGCAAGAACGTGGCGCTGGAAGTGCCGGCGGCAACTACGGTGGAAGAATGCTGGGGCCTTGTGGAAACAGCCGAGCGCACCCGCATGCACTGCATGATGCTGGAGAACAGCTGCTACGACGATTTCGAGCTTTCCTGCCTCCTGATGGCACGGGATGGCGTTTTCGGCGAGATAGTCCATGCCGAAGGCGGCTATTGCCACAACCTGTCGGCCTACTGGGACAAATACCGCGACGACTGGAGCATGCGCTTTTCAGTGGAGCATCGCGGAGACGTTTACCCGACCCACGGCCTCGGCCCCCTGTGCCAGCTCCTGGACATCCCCCGCAAGGACAAGCTCTCCTATCTGGTATCCATGGATTCGGGCGCTTTCGCGGGATCTGCGGTGGCCAGTTCGCGCTACGGCTCCTCACGGACTTTTGCCAACGGCGACATCACCTCCACCCTTATCCGTACCGTTTCCGGCCGAAGCATCCTTCTGCAGCACTCTGTAATGACTCCCCAGCCCTACAGCCGCCTTTACCGCATATACGGCACAAAGGGCTATGCGAACAAGTACCCCGTTCCTGGCTTTGTCTTCGGCGAAGGGAAAGAATTCCTCCCCGAAGCTCAGGCATCGGCCCTTCTGGAGAAATACAGGCACCCCTTCCAGGACTGCCTGCAGCACGCCGGAATGGCCCTGGACGGCCACGACGGCATAGACTTCATCATGGACTACCGGCTTGTGGAATGCCTCCACAAAGGCCTCCCTCTGGACATGGACGTATATGACGCCGCCACCTGGAGCAGCATCATCGAGCTCTCCGAGCGCTCCATCCAAGGCGGCTCCGTCCCCATCCCCATTCCCGATTTCTATAGATAAGCCCCCGAAAGTGCACGAGATGTCCCATTTTTGGGGACATCTCCGTCATTTTCAGCCTTTTTTGCACGAGATGTCCCACTTTTCGGGACATCTCCATCACTTATGTGGCCATGAATGGCCCCGGGCCATCAAAAAAAGACAGCGAAAGGCTGTTTCGGAGCGAAGCGACACAGGGGGTTTGGGGGGTTAGCCCACCAATAGGTCGGAGACACGGGCCATCAAAAAAAGACAGCGAAAGGCTGTTTCGGAGCGAAGCGACACAGGGGGTTTGGGGGGTTAGCCCACCAATAGGTCGGAGACATGGGCCATCAAAAAAAGACTGCCAGAGCAGTCTTTTTTTGGTGGCCCCTGCAGGATTTGAACCTGCGACCCACGGATTATGAGTCCGCTGCTCTAACCGCTGAGCTAAGGGGCCGGTGATAAACAATTATCGGGACCGCAAAGTTAGCAAACTTTCGACAAAGTGCAAAAAATTTATCGGCTTACGAACTCAGTGTCGAAGTCCTTGCACACGTGCTGGGCCGTGATGCGACCGCTTTGGGCTGCCGGGGGAAGGCCGCCGGAGTATGCGGTGCGCTGGCCGGTGAAGTAAAGGCCTTTCTTATAGCGGTACGGAGCGTGGTAGAGGGGCTGGAAAGGAGGCCAGTCGCTCATGTAGCTGCCTTCAAAGGTGTTGCAGTAGCGTTCATAGGTCATGGGAGTCGCCATGTCGGTAACCTCAACGGCATCCTTAATCTCAGGAATAACTGAGCCCAGAGCTTCCAGTAAGTCGGTCATGGCGGAGGCCTTCTTGTCCGAATAGCTGCCATCGGCCTTCGCCGCCTTCCAGTAGCCATAACTGGGGCCGTGAAGGAGACATGTGAGGACGCTGCAGTCTTCCGGCGCATATTCCCTGACGGAGGAATAATTGTTCACGACCAGCGTGTTGTACACAATTCCGGCAACTTCCAGCGGCCGAGGCAGAACAATCTGCATGGAGCGGGGATAGGAGCTTAAATCGGCCTTTACGCCCACGCCCATGAACATGCACTGCGTTGTCCGTAGACCGCGACGCATCTTATCGGCCCATTTATCGTGAATCGGCGGGTCGAAAAGCTTGTCAATAGCGCTTCTGGCGTCAATGGAAATCACCACAGCGTCGGCCTCAATGACTTCTGCAGCAGTGCGCACCTGCCAGCCCAAGCCACCTTCAAGCACATTCAAGACCTCGGTCCTGTAGCGGATTTCACCGCCTGCGGCCATGAGGGTATCGGCCATATTCCGGGCCATCTGCAGCGAGCCGCCTTTCGGGTAACCGCTGTCCCCCATCGTGAAGGTGCTCAGCGTGTAAATCAGCGACAGCGCATTGATGGAAGGCTCCACCACGGCGCCAAGCAGCGCCCTTATGCGCGGGTTCTTGAACCTTTTCGCATAGCCCCGGGCCGACTGCATCATCAGGAAAGGCGTGATAATCACCGCCCCCGTCATCTTCAGATATTCGAGCAGCGAAAAAGGCCTAGGATAACGCGCCTTGACGCCGGCGATGTCGGTGATGGGCTGATGGAAACCGTCAAAGCAGGCAAGGTGAAAACGGAGAGTCAAAAGGGCAAGGCGGTCCCTGAGACCTGTCATTTCCAGGCCGTGAAGGTCCCTCCAGAGCGGCATTCGGCCATGCGAATCCACCAGGGTATAGATAGGGTCCTTGAAGTAGAGGGGATTGTTCTCCTTAAGGGCACCGGTTTCCACCCAAATGCTGTTCAGCGGAATCTTTTCCACCGCGCCTATCAGCCAGTGGATGCCCCCCTCGAAGGTATAGCCCTTCCGCTTCCAGCTTGTGGACACACCTCCGGGGCCGGCAGCTTTCTCCAGGACAATGGTCCTGAAACCCGACCGGCGCAGGTAATTGGCAGAAACGAGGCCCGAAATACCGGCACCTATGACTACTGCAGTTCTTTCCATACTCAAAAAGTAAAAACCCGGCACCCCGCGAAGGGAAACCGGGTTTTAACTGCGATAGAACTACGCTCAGACCTTGATTTCAACCTCGACGCCGGAGGGAAGTTCCAGCTTCATGAGGGCGTCTACGGTCTTTGCATTGGACTCGTCGATGTCGATAAGACGGACATAGGAGTCCAGTTCGAACTGCTCGCGGCTCTTCTTGTTAACGAAGGTGGAGCGGTTCACAGTGAAGATTTTCTTGTTGGTGGGAAGAGGAATGGGACCTACTACCTTTGCACCCGTTGCCTTCACTGTATCGACGATCTTGGCGGCGGACTTGTCCACCAGCATGTGATCGAAAGATTTCAGCTTGATTCTGATTTTCTGGCTCATATCAATTACTTTTTTACTTTTGCTAAATTTTACTCGTCGTCAACTACACGGTATCCGCTCTTCTCCACAATGTCCTTTGCAAGGTTTGCGGGGACTTCGGCGTAGTGGTCGAAGGTCATGGTACTGGTGGCACGGCCCGAAGACAGGGTGCGCAGCACTGTGACGTAACCGAACTGCTCCGAAAGCGGAACGAATGCCTTGACGATGCGTGCTCCGTTGGCGGTTGAGTCCATGGCCACAATCTGGCCGCGGCGGCGGTTAAGGTCTCCCACGATGTCACCCATGTAGTCCTCGGGGGTAACTACCTCCAGGCTCATGATGGGTTCCATAAGGATGGGATGGCACTTGGGGCAGGCGTGACGGAAAGCCATGCGGGCTGCCAGCTCGAAGGAGAGCTGGTCGCTGTCCACGGGATGGTAGCTGCCGTCGATCACTTCTACCTTGAGGGAAGGCACCTCGTAACCGGCGAGAACGCCGTTTGCCATCGCGGACTGGAAGCCCTTTTCGATGGACGGGATGAATTCCTTGGGGATGTTGCCGCCTTTGACCGAATTGATGAACTGAAGACCTGTGACGCCTTCGTCGGCCGGAGAGATGTTGACGATAATGTCTGCGAACTTACCGCGGCCGCCAGTCTGCTTCTTGAAGACTTCGCGGAGCTGGTAGCTGCCGGTGATGGATTCCTTGTAGTTCACCTGAGGTGCGCCCTGGTTGATGTCCACGCCGAATTCGCGGCGCAGGCGGTCCACGATGATGTCCAGGTGAAGCTCGCCCATGCCGCTGATGACGGTCTGGCCGGTTTCATGATCGGACTTCACGGTGAAGGTAGGGTCTTCCTCGGCCAGTTTGGCAAGGGCGATACCAAGCTTATCCAGGTCTTTCTGGGTCTTGGGCTCTACCGCTATGCCGATAACGGGATCCGGGAATTCCATGGTTTCCAGGGTGATGGGCTTGTCCTCCAGGCACACGGTGTCGCCGGTGCGGAGGTCCTTGAAGCCCACGGCTGCGCAGATGTCGCCGGCCTCGAATACCTCGATGGGATTCTGGTGGTTGGAGTGCATCTGGTACAGGCGTGCCACACGCTCTTTCTTGCCGGTGCGGGTGTTGTACACGTAGGAACCTGCGTCCAGGGTGCCCGAATAGGCGCGGAGGAATGCAAGACGGCCGACGAAGGGGTCCGTGGCAATCTTGAACACCAGTGCGCAGAAGGGCTCGTCGGCCGAAGGCTTACGGGAAATTTCGTCACCGGTACGGGGGTTGGTTCCCTTGACGGCGCCTTTGTCCAGAGGAGAAGGCAGATACCTCATGACGGCATCCAGGAGGAACTGTACGCCCTTGTTCTTGAAGGAAGAACCGCAGCAGGCGGGGACAATCTGCATGGAGATGGTGCCCTTGCGGATGGCTGCGATGATTTCCTCCTTGGTAAGGGAGTCGGGATCCTCGAAATACTTCTCCATCAGGGTCTCATCGCACTCGGCGGCGGCCTCCAGGAGGATGTCCCTCCAGCGGGCTGCCTCGCCCTTCATCGATGCGGGAATTTCGCCTTCCTTGAAGTTTACAAGGTCCTCGGAATTTCCGTCGTAGAAGATGGCTTTCATGTCGATGAGGTCCACGATGCCTTCGAACTTGTCTTCGGCACCGATGGGCAGGCAGATGGGAACTGCGGTTGCACCGAGTTTGGTTTTGATTTCCTCAACGCAGGCGAGGAAGTCGGCACCAACGCGGTCCATCTTGTTCACATACGCGATCTTAGGCACTCCGTATTTGTCGGCCTGGCGCCACACGGTTTCGGACTGGGGCTGAACCCTGCCCACCGCGCAGAAAGTGGCCACCGTGCCGTCCAGTACGCGCAGGCTGCGCTCCACCTCTACGGTGAAGTCTACGTGTCCGGGAGTGTCGATCAGGTTGATCTGGTAGGTGTCACCGTTGTAGTGCCAGAAAGCTGTGGTGGCGGCAGAAGTGATGGTTATACCACGCTCCTGCTCCTGAACCATCCAGTCCATAGTGGCAGCACCTTCGTGAACCTCACCGATCTTGTGTGTCTTCCCGGTGTAGTAGAGAATGCGCTCGGACGTAGTGGTCTTGCCGGCATCGATGTGGGCCATGATGCCGATGTTGCGGGTGAATTTAAGATCTCTCTTGGCCATTTAGCATGCAGTTTAGAAACGGAAATGTGCAAAGGCTTTGTTGGCCTCGGCCATTCTGTGCATATCTTCTTTGCGCTTGAATGCACCGCCTTCGTTGTTGTATGCAGCAACGATTTCGGCGCAGAGCTTTTCTGCCATCGAGTGACCGGAACGCTTGCGGGCGAACTGGATAAGGTTCTTCATGGCCACGGAAACTTTCCTTTCCGGACGCAACTCGGTCGGCACCTGGAAGTTTGCACCACCGATACGACGGGACTTGACCTCAATCTGAGGGGTCACGTTCTCGAGGGCGGTCTTCCAAATATCGAGAGGAGCCTTGTCAGAATCTTTCATCTTCTCGCCAACCATGTCAATGGCATCATAAAAGATAGAATACGCGATACTCTTCTTTCCCTGCAGCATAAGATTGTTCACGAAACGGGTAACTTCCACATCGTGAAACTTAGGATCAGGAAGTAGAATCCTCTTTTTAGGCTTCGCTTTTCTCATTTTGAAATACTGTTAAAGGTGAAAAAATTACTTCTTAGATTTCTTGGGACGTTTTGCGCCATAGAGGGAACGGGACTGGGTCCTTCCATCTACGCCGGCGGTATCCAAAGCTCCTCTAAGGATGTGGTAACGAACACCCGGAAGGTCCTTTACACGGCCGCCACGAACCAGCACGATGCTGTGTTCCTGGAGGTTGTGGCCTTCGCCCGGGATGTAGGCATTGACCTCTTTGGCGTTGGAGAGGCGTACACGGGCCACCTTACGCATAGCCGAGTTAGGCTTTTTAGGGGTGGTAGTGTAAACACGCAGACAAACACCACGCTTCTGAGGGCAAGCATCCAACGCACGAGACTTGCTCTTTACCTCGAGCTGCTCGCGTCCTTTACGGACAAGTTGTTGAATTGTAGGCATAAATGTTTGTTAATAAATAAGTTATAGTTACATCCCACTTCACGGGTCTTATGTGCCCGCAAAATGGGATGCAAAGGTACGAAAAAAAAATTTAATTAACAAAGTTATTCACAGGCGGTCACGGCAGTTTGACGCTCCCTGACTTGAGGCCTTTCGCCTTGGCGGTCACGGCAATAGCTCCAGGACCGGTGCGGCGCACAATGACTGAAGCCTTCCCGTAGAAGGCCGGCAGGCTGTGGCTGCAGAAGGACAGGTGCGAGGTGGGGTCGCCGGCGTCGGTGGCCACTATTTCGCCGGGGCCTTTTACGCTGAATGTAACGAGGTTGTCGGCACCGGGAACAAGTGTTCCGGCTTTGTCCAGAACGTCTACGGTGACAAAGCTGAGGTCTTCGCCCTGATAGTCGATGGCAGCGCTGAGCTTAGCGGCCTTCCCCGCCGTGCAAACCTTGTCGCGGGCCCATTCGGCGCCGTTCTTATAGGTAACAACTTCGACGGTGCCGGGGGCGTATACCACGTCGTCCCAGCGGAAGCGGTAGCCGTCTTTGGCTTTCCGCCCCTGCGACACGCCGTTAACGAACAGCTCGGCTTCATCGGCCGATGAATAAACGTGCACGGGCGTCACCTTCCCTTCCCTGCCTGGCCAGGTCCAATGCGGAAGGATGTGGGCCATGCGGACTTCGGGATTCCAGCGGGACTGATACAGCCAGAAGCGGTCTTTCGGGAAGCCGGCAAGGTCCATTATACCGAAGTAGGAGCTGCGGGAAGGAAGGGGGACGTCGGCAATCACAGCACCCCACTGGGCCACTTCCTTGCGGTAGGCCTCCCGTTCTTCCTCCGTATGGAAGTTGGTGAAAACGGAAGGGTCCATGTTGAAAGGCGTGGGCTCGCCGATATAGTCGTAGCCCGTCCATACGAATTCGCCGGCGCATTCGGGGACCTGGTCTTCGAACTGCCATTCATAGTCCGGGGAAGATGCCCACGCGGGGGCGTAAAGGTCGTAGGAGCTCACCTGGAAGGGGGCGTCGAAGTCCCAGCCTTTGGATTTGTCCTCCTCCACGGGGAAGCGGTAATATCCGCGTGTGGATATGCAGGACGATGTTTCCGAGCCATAGACGGGCCGACCGGGGTATTTCTTTAGGAATTCTGCGTACAGGTGCGGCTTGTAGTTGAAGCCGTAAACATCCAGGGTGAGGGCGTATGGCTGGGTATAGGCCCAGGGGTTGTCGTTGCCTGCGGTTGTGGGGCGTGTAGGGTCTTCCTTGTGGCAGATGCCGGTGAGCATCTGGGGGATCCACCATTTGTCGGGGTCCCCTTGCTCGCCGCATTCGTTGCCGATGCTCCATAAGATTATGGAAGGATGGTTGCGGTCCCTCTGGATCATGGCCACGAGGTCTTTTTCGACCCATTGGTCAAATAGCGTTGCGTAGCCGTTGGGCTTTTTGGCGACGGTCCAGGTGTCGGTGAGTTCGTCAATCACCAGGAAGCCCATGCGGTCGCAGAGGTCAAGCAGCTCCTGTGCGGGAGGGTTGTGGCTGCAGCGGATGGCGTTGCAGCCCATTTCTTTGAGCTTTTGTAGTCTTCTCACCCAGGCATCTTCGTTCCAAACCGCACCGAGGGCGCCGGCGTCGTGATGCAGGCACACGCCTTTCAGGAAGGTCTTTTGGCCGTTAAGGTAGAAGCCGTCGGCTTTGAACTCTGCTTCACGTATGCCGAAGGGGGTTTCGTACACGTCTTCAGTGCCGTCCTGGGCCGTGATGACTGTGCGTGCAAGGTACATGTTGGGAGTTTCGGGGCTCCATAGCTTGGGGTCTGTGATGTCGAAATCCTGCTCCACCACGCGGCCGTCGTAGATTTGGGCCACGCTGCGGGTCTGGGCCACCACGTGTTCTACCTTTATGCCGTCCTTAACGGGGTCCACGATTAGTATGCGCGTGTCCACCAGCACTATCTGGGGATGATCGGTCTTGAGGGTGACGTTCTGGTAAACAGTAGCTCTGTTGCCGTTCAGTTTTGTAGTGATGTATGTACCCCAGTGAGCCACTGAGGTCTTTTCGGTCTTTGTTATCCACACATTGCGGTAAATGCCGCCGCCAGGATACCAGCGTGAACTTTCCGGAAGGTTGTCCAGCTTTATTTCAACGGTATTGGAGCCTTCTTTTACGAAGGGGGTCAGGTCTACTGCCCATGAGGAATAGCCGTACGGCCATCCCCCGGCCTCTTGTTGATTGATATACACCTTGGCATTGGAGAAAGCGCCGTCCACCTCCAGCCTGATGTCTTTCTTCAGGTCTTCGGCCGTCAGTATGAGCTCTTTGGCGTAAGTTGCCTTACCCCACCACGTGAGCTTCCCGCTCTCCCCCGGATTCTCCTGCAGAAAAGCCTGCTCCACGCCCCAGTCGTGCGGGAGGGTCAGCAATCTTGGCGCGCCGGCTCTTTCCTCTCCTGTCCTGGTCTCCAAGGCACCTGCTTTCTCGGGGGTAGCCGGCGCCGCTACTTCGACTCCGGCACCATCGGTTCTGGTGAAAGTCCAGCCATCGTTCCACAAAGTGCGCCCCTGCGGCTGCGCGGCGGCACTCACGGCGCTTACTACGCTTACGGCAAGGGCCATCGCCCCTGCAATCACGGTTATCAGTCTCTTATGCATCATACCGCGAAGATAGCACTTTTTCCCAGCATCCGCAACCCGTCACGGGGGGGACCTGCCACACCGTCATTCCCGGCAGTCCCTGAGCGGTCCCTGAGCCTGTCGAAGGGCCGCGGGCATGGCGTCGCAGGTCTGTAGTCAAACGTCGCAGGTCCGAAAAAATCGACCGAACTGCGACACTGCAGGGCACAGAATGAAGAAAAGTGTCGCAGGTCAGCCAAAAATAACGGACCTGCGACGGAAGATCTTGCAGACCCGGAACACCACAGGCCTTGAGTAGCAGAAAAGTGCGCCAGGTCTGTAAGGAAAAATCAGACCTGGCACATTTCGGCCGCAGACCTGGCCCGGCCCAATGGCGTAAAGCACATATCGAGCGGAGGATGCTGCAGGGCACAGAATGCAGAAAAGTGTAGCAGGTCAACCAAAAATGGAGGCCGATGAAAAAGTATCAGAGTATACAGAAACTTTCGGCTCAAGTGCATCTTATCCTTGGACGTGGTCTGCGATGTTTTTGGACGTGGTCTGCGATGTTTTTGGACGTGGTCCGAAAACAGGTGCTGGACCTGGTCCACGACATGTGCCCTACAAGCCTCTCTATTGCCGAAGTGTTGGACCTGGTCCAAGGGCTATAATTGGACCACGTCCAAAAATACAAGAGACCGCGTCCATTCATGAGGTGGACCAGGGACACCGGATGGCCGGAATGTTAGCATTCGGAAGGCCAATTGTTTTGTATTTGCAAGATAATCAGTAACTTTATCCCGACACTTCGGCTCGGGCGCACCTGACAGGACGCCGGCCGGCCATTCCTTTTGCTTATGAAACAGTGTAGATTAGCCCTTTTCGTCATTCTGCCCTGCGCCTGCGCCTTTGTCTTCGCCTGTGGGAAAACTTCGCCCTCAGACGGAACTCCCGTTGTCACCAACTATGCCACGGAAATCCTTTCCCTGCCCGCCACAGCGCGCGATCACTGGCAGATTTATCAGGTGAACCCCAAACTGTATGGCAACAGCGGAGCTTTCGGCAAGATTCAGGCCCGTCTGGACGACATTAAAGCACTGGGGACAGACTTCTTTTACCTGATGCCAATTTACGCTGAAGGCAAGAAGAATGCTATCGGCTCCCCATACTGCATCAAGAATTTCAAAGAGGTTAACAGCAGCTATGGCACCCTGGACGAACTTAAGGCCCTGGTGAACGCCGCCCACGAAAAAGGGATGAAGGTGATGTTCGACTGGGTGGCCAACCACACCTCATGGGACAACGTATGGATTTCGGAGCACCCGGAATGGTATTAGCACAAGTCCAACTTCCCGGAACCGGTTTCCGGAAAGAGCGGCGTGCCGACTTCTCAAAAATTTGGCGCCTATCAGTTCCAGGTCTGGGAATAAAAAAAGCCTCTCCGAAGAGAGGCTTGAGAGAGCGGAAAACGAGACTCGAACTCGCGACCCCGACCTTGGCAAGGTCGTGCTCTACCAACTGAGCTATTTCCGCAAATTTCTGCGAAATTTGCGCTATTTTGGCGGCGCCTCGGAAAAAGTGAACTTTCTTCTCTCGGCTTGCACAAAAATTCCGCAGTATCCTAAAGAACTTTCCCGTTGTTCGGGATTGCAAAGGTAATGCTTTTTTTCGAACCTGCAAATTATTTTTACATATTTTTTCGTTTTATCTTTCGCAGAAAATATGTAATTTTGTGTGTTTGGAATAACTTAAAACCTAATATTATCATGAAAAAGATTGCAACTATCGTTCTTTGCGGCGCCATCGTCATTGGCTGCGGCATGTCCAACATGGGCAAGGGTTCACTGATCGGATCGGGTGCAGGTGCTGCACTGGGTGCCGGTATCGGCTATCTGATCGGCGGTAACGGCCAAGGAGCTGCTATCGGCGCTGCCGTGGGAACTGCAGTCGGCGCTGGCACAGGCGCACTCATCGGCAACAAGATGGACAAGAAGGCCGAAGAACTGGCCGCCCTCGAGAATGCGCAGGTGGAAACCGTGACGGACGTGAACGGCCTCAAGGCCATCAAGGTCACCTTCGACAGCGGCATCCTCTTCGACTTCAACAAATCGGCCCTGAAGCCTGAGGCAAGGACGCAGCTCGCCAAGTTCGCCACCGAAATGAACGACATGAAGGAGACCAACATCACCGTGTACGGCCACACCGACAACAAGGGCGACGCCTCCGTAAACAAGAAAATCTCCACCCAAAGGGCCGAAACAGTGGCCAAATTCCTGACTAATAAGGGTATCGCCGCCGAGCGTATCACCGCCGAAGGCCTGTCCTACGACTTCCCCGTAGCCGACAACTCCACCGCCGAAGGCCGCGCACAGAACCGCCGCGTGGAAATCTACATTTCGGCCAACGAAGAGATGATCAAGGAAGCCGAAGCAGGAACCCTTAAATAGTCAGCCATGAGCCAGCTGCACGTAATAAACCACCCCATGATCCAGCATAAGCTCACGCTTATGCGCAAAAAGGAAACCGGGCCCAAGGACTTCCGCGAGCTCCTGAACGAGATATCGCTCCTGATGGGCTACGAAGTCACCCGCGACCTTCCCCTGGAGGATATCGAAATCGAGACCCCCATCTGCAAGATGACCGCCAAGGAAGTGAGCGGCCGAAAACTTGCCATCGTCCCCATCCTCCGCGCAGGCATTGGCATGGTGGAAGGCCTTCAGACGCTGGTCCCCGTTGCAAAGGTGGGGCATATCGGCCTTTATAGGGACGAGGAAACTCACGAGCCCGTGGAGTATTTCTGCAAGCTGCCAGAAGATATCGACAGCCGCCTGGTGATTGTCACCGACCCCATGCTGGCAACCGGCGGCAGCGCCTGCGACGCCCTCACAATGCTCAAGAGGCGTGGCTGCAACAACGTTCGCCTTATGTGCCTGGTAGCAGTACCCGAAGGTATCGCAAAAGTGCAGGCCGCGCATCCGGACGTGGACATCTACGTTGCCGCAGTGGACGATCACCTGAACGAGAACGCCTACATAGTTCCCGGTTTGGGCGATGCAGGCGACAGGATCTTCGGGACGAAGTAAAGCCCCCGGCATTATTCAATTAAGGCCGCAGCCAAGTAACGGGCCAGTATTTTTTTACGGCCGCAGCGCATTGCTGTGGCCTTTTTTGTTGCGGCCTCCGTCATGCCCGACCCTCCTTCACGACCAGGGGCTTTCCGTCATGCCCGGCTTGACCGGAAATCTCCTGGGGACTCAGTTTGCTAAAGCACGCTGAATCGATTTTGATTGTGATTTTTGCGCTTTACCCTACTGCATTGGCCCGGTCTAAAGCACGCTTAATCGGTTTATATTCCACTTTGCGTGCTTTACCCTACTGCTTGGTGGGGGTGTAAAGCACACTAGCCGACCTAATTTCCAGGTTCCGTGCTTTAACGGCTGGCTACGTTCCGGGTCTGCGGCCATATTGTTCCGAGCCTGTAGCCTTTTTGTGCCAGGTCTGAGCCCCGAGACACGCTATTTACACAAAAATGCCTGTTTTTGTGTAATCAGCGTGACCGAGGAAACGGCATTTACACAGAAATGGCCATTTTTGTGTAAACGGAGTGTCCAAAGAAAAAATGTGGTCTCTGTCATACCTAGCTGCGTCTCTGTCATACCGCGCGCAGCGAGTGTATCTCATAACGGTAAAGGAAGGGCATCCCCCTTCAGTCGCTTTTAAAGAGGGCCGATGCTCCCTTCGGGGGATGCCCTTCCTCTGCCGCGGGGTGCAGCCTCCGCCATTCCCCCCTGCCGCATTTGCACGAAATCGCCATTCTGTGCGTTCTAATTGCAGACGCGGCAAGGTTTTCCTCGGTTTTGGCCGTTTTCCGTGCCGCGTTTGCAAGAAATCGGGCCCTGGTGCAATCTGAGTGAAAACGCGGCAAATTTTCAATGGCTGACGTACTGCAGCTACAATAAACGTATGGGCCTACCGCAAAGCACATAACGATTAGTGGCAGCCGCCGGGGAGGTGACTGCCACTTTGTTTTGTCCGCAAACAGCTCATCAATTCGCGCCAGTGAACCAGGTGTGGTTTGTGTTGGCTTCGGCACTAGCCTCAAAGCTTTCGGGCACGTTGGCAAAGAAGTCGAATCCCGCACGCTCCTCGATGGCATCGATGGAAGTAACGTAGGACGAGTTGTAGTAGTTGCCGCTGTGGGCTTCGTTGGTGTACACGAAGGCAATGCCCTGAGCGCCGGAAACCTCACCAGAGTCGTTGAATGTGCACTTCATGATGCACTTGTAGAAGTGCGAAGGGATAGGTACGTTCAAACTGCCGGAAGGCCTGGTGGTAATGGTTCCTTCGTATAGCACACCGGTTACCACGTAAAGCATGGTAGTTCCGCTGGGGGTCTGGCTCTTCACACGATTCTCCAACGTATTCCACACCCCGTCGTTAAAGCTTGTCTGATACTGCGGGGCCTGGTTGCTGTGATAGAAGGTCTGCTTGTTCTGCGCCTTCGTCGTCTGCCGATAGTTTGATGCCACAAGATGTCCGCGGCTGTATGGACCGCTATCAAGACCGCCCTGCTGAGTTAAACTGATGGCGGGATCGTCCGTCCAACTGTCGTTACGTCCGGCGTTTTTGTCCGGCCAATAGGTGGAGTTCATCGTATGGGCCGTCCACACGGGAGCGTACTTACTTTCGTCGTACATGACCACGTAGTTGAGCGTCTCGGCATTGCCCGGGGCGCCGGTGCTATATGTATGCACGGCTAGCTGCCGCTTGCTGTTCGAGGTGTTGAAGCTGTACCAGTTGTCGTCGCGGTCGGAGTAACTGCCAGTTTGGCGCGACGTAACTCCGAGGCCGGAGATGTCGGGCATGCCGTACCCAGTGAGGTATTCGTAACCTGCGGGGACATTGGAGGCTGTTGTGAAGGAGGAGGTCGAAGAGGCCAGGCGTTCTACGTGCTGACCAGAAGCTTCGTCATACTCCAAGACGTAAGCCTTGTAGTAATAGGTGGCTCCGGCCGACAGAGGCGTCGAGCTACCGATTGTGCAAGCGAAGTTGCCTGAGGGGGCATTACTGCCATCGGTGGTGACTTTGCTGGTCAGGCTGTTCTGCGAGGTGCCCCAGTAGAAGCCCGTCTCGTAGATTTGGCCAGTCGCTCCGCTGAAGCTTCCGTTAAGCGTAGCCGATGAGGATGTCACGCCTGTAGCTGCCGACGTTGTCACAGTAGCTGTGGCGACGGCTTTGGTGGTGAAGGAAGACTCCGCGCCGTAGCGATATTCTTCGGACGATGTATTCTGGTTATACTCTACGACATAGGCCTTATAGTAGTACTTTGTCCCTGCAGAAAGACCGGTTATGGCCTTGGAGAAAGGCGTACTACTGCCTGATGAATAGGCGTCGTGGTCAAGGCTTCCGGAAGTGGTTCCGTATTTGAAGCCTGTGCGGCTGATTGTTCCTGTTTCTCCCGAGAAAGAGCCCAGGAGGGTTGCCCCTCCTGAACTTATTTCTTCGGTCCCTCCGGTAACTACGCTAGCGGTAGCCTGCGGAGTGGGTGAACTTCAGTTGTTGTAGGTTACATTAATCTCATATGCCTTAACACCCTTTGAGATGCCAGTCACAGTAACAGTAAGTACTGTACCAACAGCAGTGTTATCGGTGGCTGAGACCGTTACATCGCTGGAACCATTGAGGGATCCGCTGCCAACTGTAGTATTGTCAACCTTTAAAGTCACGGTACCGGCCGTTCCGTTAAATCCACCAAATTTAGCAGAAAAAGCCTTGATAGTTGCGCTCTTGGAAAGAGTGGTAGTGAATGTAATGCTGGTGGCAGGTTTATTCGATGAGCCTATCTGTGAATAGCTGGCATTCTGAGTGAAAGAAGCATTATTAGTTACAGTTGTGATCGTCCATGTATTCCCTTGGCTATCATCACCTGTAACGGAAGTGCTGTTGACTGCCGTGCTACCATTTGCGGAACCAAATTTAATGGTTGCCGATTTGTCTGTTGTTCCGGCGCTCGGATCGGTGAGCGTAGCGCTGGTAGAGGCCGTCACAGAAATGGCGTCGTCGGCAGATGCGGTAACGGAGACCTGATAGCTGCCATAATCTGCCATCGTGAAGGTGTGGCTGCCGGCGGCATCGGCATTGTAGCTCTGCGTGCCGCAGGTGACTACGTAGCTGATTGCGCTTTCGGTACCGCTGGCAGCACCCCAATCCACAGTGATCTGCTTGTTGTCATTGTCGGGCGTTGCGGTCAGAGTACCGGCTGTCAGGACCTTTGTCTTACCGTTGATAGAAATCAGTTGGCTGCCGCTATTGATTTCCGGAGTAGTATTGTTATAGTACTTCAGAGGGCCATATACCAGCACGTTGTCACCAGAGGCAAGCTGATCAGCGGAAGAGAAATTAACATTTCCGAGATACTTGCCCTTGTAAACCTGAATCTGATTTGTTGTGGTTCCGTCCTCTGAAATCCAGTAAGTAAGTACTCCATTTGAAAGAGAACCTACACTGACAACCGTACCGGTCACATAGACAGTAGATTCATTACCGGCAAGAATCTGAGTATAAGCCTCATCGGCCGTGTACGGATGCTCGAGCGAGCCGTCATTTGCCTGAACACCGGCAACGGTGTAAGCGGCCTCGGCAACGGCGCTGGGCTTGTAGCCGGAGAGAACGGCGATCGCCTTGATGGTCTTGGCCTCGTCAATGGTGATGGGGCCTTCGTACAGGGTGCTCTCAGTCGTAGGATTGGAGCCATTTACAGTGTAGTAAACGGTTGCTCCGGATACGCTGTTGATGGTGACCTCATCGCCGGCCTCAACCTCACCTGCGGCAGGGCTGAAGGTCGGGGCTGCCACAGCGTCACGATTGTCAACCACATTAAGCGTGTAGCTGACGGTCTGGGGCTTATAGTTGTCGTCACCGGCGAAGATAGCCTTGATGGTGGTGCTGCCTTCTTTTACCTCGTTGCCGACGAGGGCTTCGATGTTAACCGCACCGGTAGCGGTGATGGTCGCAATCGTCTCGTCAGTGGAGGCAAAAGAAATGTTCGAAGCATTTCCGAGAGTCAGCGTAGGTGCGGTGAAACTAAGGGTGTTGCCAGTGTTGTAAGTGGCAGTTGCCGCTTCTGCGCTCCAGCTCATGCCGGGATCTTCGCGATTATCGGCAAGTTTATAAAGCTGGACAGGAGCATAGCCGGTAGTGGATTCATCCTTGCCGGTATAGCAGGCGAATCGGGGGTTTCCAGTGTTGTACCAGATCTCTCTTGCAGAATCGCTCACATTCTTGATAACCCAGTTGCCACTTGTTGCACCGGCAGCAATGGTCCAACGCGTGTTGTCAGTCTCGGCCGCATTTGTGCTTAATGAATTACCGGAAGACCAGTTCAAATAACCATCGCCAAATGCAAGCGTATATCCTGCGCCTTCACCTGTGGCAGGGGCAATGACAATCTTGTATGCGTCCGTAGTAGCGGTGGATTCGATAGCGCCATTATCAATTGTCACATCAGCACCAAGGCCATATTTTGTGGATGTTGTGGAGATTTCAGCAAGTGCCTTATACTCGCTCTCGCAAACCAGGAGATATTCACCGCTCCAGTCTGCAAGTGCAGTGGTTACTTTTTCATAATAAATCTTACCGTCCGAAGAAGAGGGGGTGAAGGAAACCATCACGAAATCGCCCGGAGCGACATAGCCGGTCTCAACGCCGTCTACCTTAACGTAGAGGTAATATGTCTGGTCGTTGATAAGGCTGGCCAGCGACAGGGCGCAACCATTGATGGACGACGAAACATCGTTGCCGCCGGTAGCCGGGGTTTCTGTTTCGGAAGTGTGAAGGTAAGCCACATAGCTGGTAGCGTGCTCGCTGCCGGCCCAGGTCACTTCGGCGGAAGAGTCGCCAGGCGTAGCCTCAAGGTTGGTCAGGTTAGGAACCACGGCGCTTTCCTGAGTTATGGAGATGGTCTTGGCAGCTGCTCCGGAAGCCCTCAGCGTAACAGTTGCAGTGTAGTTGGCGGCGGTTGAATTAGGAGCCTTTGCCGTAACGGTAAGCGTAGTACCATTAAGAGCGGCCGTGAAATTGCTTGCATTGTCTCCGCCGAGGATTGCGCTCACTCCCAGGTCGTCGATGGCATTGGCAAAGTTTACCGTAACGTTCTTGCTGCTCTCGCCAATGGCGAAGGTAAGTTCGTCGACATCGGTGTTGATAACAGGAGCATTGGTGATTTCCTGCCCTTCGATACTGAGCACGATGTCGTCCAGGCGGACATTCTTGGAACCCGCAGCAAAGGTTATCGAGATAAATGAAAGATTGTCGGAATTGGTAACAGTAATGGTGTGCTCATCTGCCGTATTGGTCGAAGCCGGCGAGAATTCCACACCCTCGTCAGCGGACGACAGTGTCAATGCGTTTGCATTAGTCTTATACTTGAGCGTAAGGGTTCCTGCGCTATTAGTAGGAACATTGGCGGCAGTGAATGAGCCGCCGCTCTTTCCAACCAACAACTCCGGAGCAGAACCGCCAGCCAGATGCTCATTAAAGACTTTAGTTGCCGAGCTGCCATCCTCGCAAGAGTACGAATAAGTTCCACCGGCCGGAACATCATTGGCGCTGTAATCAGAGAAATCCTCGCTCCACAGAGTTGAGGCGCCAGAGCAGTTCATTGACTTCGCGATGATTAGCTTGTTGGCCACGACGTTGAGGGTCTTCTCGGAGGTGACTGAGAACAGGGGTTCTTTGTCCAGGGCCTCATACAGGGCTACGGTGAAGCCGTCGATGTCGCCGGTAGGAAGAGGAATGTAGAAGACTTTGCTGGAGCTGTAGTTCTCCGAAAAGTCGATGACCTGGATGTTGTCGCCTTCTTCTTTGGGGGCAGTGGCAATTACAGGAGCTTCGACAGTGACATCCTCGATATAGAATGTACCGGAAATCTGCTTGCTGGTGGCAGAGAACTTCAGGTAGTCGGCATCGGCCGGGATGTTGAAGAGGACGAGCTTAAGCACGCCGCCAAGAGCGACAAAGTTTACGGTGCTGGCCGAGGTGGCAACACCCAGCATGGGCATATTGCAGGCGTCCGCTTTCCAGGTGACGATGTCGTCAATGTTAAAGAGGAGTTCCTTGCCGTCAGGAGTGTGGCTGTTACTGGCCGGATACAGGGCATATTTCAAAGCATCACCGTCGGCGATGGCCCCTTCGAAATCGGCCTGGGTGCCTGTGTTGTCAATGTTATAAAGGTTAAAGAAACTGGTTGCGTCTTTGTTTGTAACGACGGTAATCGCATCCTGATTCTGCCATTTGAAGAAACCGGCATTGTCGGAGGATACTTTGGTTTCGAGGCCGCTGACGCTGGCTTTCAGCGTAACGGTTTTCTCTTTGGGAACTACAGGCTCGGTCTGGTTGTCAACCTCCTTTGAACAGCCTGCAAAAATAGCTGCAACGGCAGCAAGTGCTAAATAAAACTTTTTCATGGCTCTTTTCAAATTTAGTTGTTTACCATCCCCAGTCATTGTCCTCAGAATCGTCTTCGACAGTAGCCTGATTATGAAGGAAGCTACCACCTGCGACGCTTTGACAAATAATAGCCTCGAGCTCCGCTGTGCGGATTTTTGTGTTCGGGGCAACATACGCCTGTTTCTTGATCATAAGAATATAAATTGTTGGTTTTCTTCTAACTAACTGTGTATCAAGGCAAATAAAAACGACTTTGCGACCTGACACAATCAATTTGCAAAGTTACTCTTTTATTTCCGCTAATCCAAAAAAATTGCCTTTTTCAACTATGTTCGTCTGGTATGTCGGGAGAAGGTAAGGTGAAGGCAATCTCCGTGAGCACCGGGGGCCATTTTTGCTCACCGACATCCATAAAACTATCGTCCGTGAGCATTATATGGCGTTTTTGCTCACGGAGATACACTCGCTTCGCTCGGTATGACAGGAAGGTGTAGCCGGTGGTGTCGCACAGTGGACCACCGGGAACGAAAACGCGCCAAAACGTGGCCGGTGGTGCCGGCCGATGGACCACCTGGAACAGCTGGCGGCGGGAGCCCTTCGACAAGCTCAGGGACCGACTAGAGATTCCAGGTCAAGCCGGGAATGACCACCTTAAGCCTGCGGAGCCAGCTGCAATTTGATTAGCTCCCTCTTCAAATCTGAGCCATAGGCATAGGCGCCCACGTCGATGGAATCCAGCAGGTAGAGGTCCTTGCCCTGGAACAGGGTGGCAAGGGCCGATGTCAGGATTTCCTCCGCGCGGTCGATGGTCTCTTTCGGCACTATCAGGTGACAGGGAATGACGTAGGCGACGGGATTGATGGCGACGGCATGGGCAACGGCACGCACGCCCTGAGGAATGCCAACCTTTTCGGCCAGTTCGGTGTAGCTGTACAGGCGGGGATCCAGATCGTAGAGGGCCTTCCAGACTTTGAGCTGGAAGGGCGAGCCGAAGAGCCTCAAATCGTCCCAAGTCAGGTACTTCGCAAACTCCAGCAGTTCCTCCGTAGAAATTTTGCGGGTGCCCACCGAGGCGGTCTGCTCCGGAGGAAGGGCGGCGACGGCGGCCGCGATGTAGGGCAGGTGACGGTAGTCGGTCGCGATGGATGCGACCTTCCCGTCCACTTCAGTCACAATCCACTCCATGGCTACTACAACAAATAAGGTTTAAGATCGTCCCATGACAGCGTTGCTGTGACGATGCCAAGGGCGTAAGGCCCGACTTCGTAGGGCTGGTAGGACCAGGTAATTCCCTCCTTATCCAGGAAAAAGTTCCCGTTCGGCACAACGTTATCCAGCCATAGCATTTCGGTCATTTCCTCATCGAAGGGAAGGGAATCCTTAATGCACAACCGGAGCATCTCCGTCACGGGTTCCTCATAGCCTTCCTTGAAGAGGTCGGGCTCCTTGATGAGCTCGCCGGTCTTTGCATTGAAGACCAGATAGCTCTCGGTCTGAATGCCGTGGGCGCCGCCGCGGTAGCTGTAGTACCTTATGAGGTAGTTCTTCCAGCCTTTCCAGTCCGGCAGGAAATAGGCATCGGTATCGTCCTCCCAGGAGCTCGTCATACCGGCCTCGGCGCATTCGTTCAGGTAGTATTCCGTCAGGCCTTCGCGATAGTATTCGGCGGTTTCGGCCAGGGGGGCATCGAATTCCTCCAGGTCGAAAGCATTATACACGATATAGCGGTTAAGCAAGTCCATGGCATCGGCCGACATGCCGCCGGTGACATATTCGACGCTGAGGTTGAAAGTAAGCGAGTCTTCGCAATCCTCACAGATGGCCATGGTCAGGTTGTCCTGGTAGACCTCGGTGGTAAAATGGTTGCAGCCGGTGAGCATGGCAAGGACTGCAAGGGGAAGGAGGAACTTTTTCATGGTATCAGTCATTGTTCATTTCGGCTATGTCAGTGGGCCTCTGGCGCTTGTCGCCGATGAGGTAACGGGAATAATGGTCGGCCATCTTCCAGAAGAAGAAGTCGTTCATCGGGCCGAAGCCGTGCCTCTGGCCGGGAAGGACCACCAGCTCGAAGCGCTTGTTGGCCTTTATCAGGGCGTTCACCACGCGGATGGTATTGGCGGGGTTCACGTTGTTGTCCTGGTCGCCGGTTACAAGCATCAGGTGGCCCTTAAGGCGCGAAGCCAGCTCCTGGTTTGTGTCGATACTATAGACGAAGGAAGTATCGGCCTGCGTCACCTTCTCCTGGATGCCGTGATGCTGCTCGCTCCACCAGCGGTTGTAGATGCTGTTGTCGTGGTTGCCGGCGCAGGAGACGGCTGCCTTGAAGAAGTCGGGATAGGTAAGGATGGCCGCGGTGGACATGAAGCCGCCGCCGGAGTGGCCGTGGATGCCGACTCTTTCGACATCCATCCACTTGTTGCGGGCGCAAAGCTGCTGCACCGCGTATTTCTGGTCTTCAAGACCGTAATCGCGGAGGTTGCCGTAGCCGTAATTATGGTACCACTTGCTGCGGTTGGGATGGCCGCCGCGGTTGCCAACAGTCACCACTATCATCCCCAGCTGAGCAAGGCGGTCTGTCCTCAGGCCGAAAGTCCAAGAAATGTTGTTAGCCTCTACCTGAGGGCCGGGATATACGTAATCGGCCACTGAATAGACCTTTGTGGAGTCGAAGTCGTAGGGCTTGTACATTTCGCCGTAAAGGTCCGTGATACCGTCGGCGGCTTTGACCTTGAAGCGCTCGGGGAAGCGGTAGCCGGCAGCGAAAAGCTGGGAGAAGTCGGCCTCTTCAAGATCCATGCGCTTCCCTGTGGCTGTATTCACCATCATCACCGCCGGCTTGTAATCAACGCGGGAGTAATTGGCCACCAGGTACTTGCCGTCGAAGGAGGCCGTTCCAAGCACGTCCATGTCGTCCATATCCAGTTGCACCATCGGGCCTCCGTTAAGCGGAACGCGGTAGTTGTGCATCTGGTAGGGATTCTCGCCGGGATTGACGCCGCATGCGCTCACCACAAGGTAGGCTGGAGTTACGCCCAGGACGTCCTCCACGTGGAAAGAGCCTTCGGTGAGGTTTTTCTTCAGGGTGCCGTCGGCGCTATATAAATACAGGTTTGCCCAGCCGTTGCGCTCGCTCCACCAGACGAAGTCGCCGTTCGGGAGAAACTTCGGGCTGCGGGTTTCCACATAGCTGTTCAGGCGCTCGGAAACAATGGTACGGGTGCTGTCTGCGTCGATATCGACCTTGCAGAAGTCCCAGCGCTTGAGGTCGCGGCTCCGGCGCCAGAGATAGAAGTGGTCGTTACCGCCCATCCATTTGAGCGAGTAGAAATCCTCGTATTTATCTGTAGCCTTGGGGTCTGCGGATAGAAGCTCACCGTCCTGGTCCTTGAAGGCGTCCCATTTGATGCTGTGCCGGTTCCCTTCCAGGTCCATCACTATGAGTTCCCCTTTCGGGCCGGGCTCGCCGGGCATCTGGTAATGGTAGGTCTCAAGCTCCGGACGGGGCTTTGCCACCGAATTGATTACCCACAGTTCCTTTACGACAGACATGTCCCAGCGGATAAGGGCGAAGTGCTTGCCGTCAGGAGCCCAGTGAAGCATGGGGAAATTGCGTGCGGTGGAATCGGTCTCGGTATCTCCGGTGTAATTGTCGCTGAGCCATGAGAGGTCCTTGGTGCCGTCCGTGGTAAGGGCCCTTTCAACAATAGTGCTGTCCTTGGGGTCCTTGGCAGCCTTTTTCAGGTTCTTTTTGTCCATGGCCCACAGGTTGTGGTTCTTCACATACAGGCCGATGCTTCCGTCCGGGCTCACGTTCGCCCACTCAGGATACTCGTCCTCATGCTCTTCGCTGTCCCAGGTCAGGTTTCCTGAGGCTATGTCGTAATAGAAACGATATGTCACGAATTCATCCGTGGGAACGCCCGTGGAATCCCTCTTATGGGTCTTGGACTCTATATCCCATTGGAAAAACTTGTCCTCTTTCAGCTCCAGATCAAGAGGCAGGTGCTGGGCGTCGTAGGGGTCCCTTGTCACCTCACTGATTTGCCTGGCCAGCTTTGCCATGTCGAATACTTCTTTCTTAGTACCCGCCGCAGGATCCACGATATAGTACTTGGTGCCATCAGAAGTTTTCCAGCTGTACCAGAACTTGTCGCTTTGGGCAAACCAGTTGGGCCTGATGCGTGTAGAGTACACCATATGGCGCACGTTCTTGGTGGAAAAACGTGCAGCCTGCTCATAATTTGCCTTGGTAACTTTGTTCTGCGCATTGCCCTGGCCCTGCGCTCCGCCTTTGCCATTGTTCTGCGCCGACGCCGTCACTGCTGTGAGCATAACGGCGATAATAGTGAGGAAACGTTTCATAACTAACTGCTTGATAAGCAAAGGTAATAAAACTATGTGAGAATACGAAAAAAACGTCGCAGGTCGTTGCGGGCCTGCGACGTTTTTCTGTATTTTGAACATTACAGTTCCCAGGCAAGGGCGGAAGCGCCGAGGATGGCGGCATCCGACTCCTTCAAGGAAGAGTACACCAGGTTCACCTTGCCGCGCCAGAGGGGCAGAACATTATCGTTCATGGCCTTGAGGATGGGCTCGGTGAGGAATTCCTTGGAACGGGCCAGGCCGCCGAAGAGGACGATGGCCTCCGGAGCGGAGAACTCGATGAAGTCGGCCAGTTTTTCGCCGAGAATGCGGCCGGTGAACTCGAAAATCTTGAGGGCAAGCTTGTCACCGTCTTTGGCGGCTTCGTACACATCTTTGGAAGTAATCTTGTCCAGAGAACGGAGCTCGGAGGGTTCGTCGCTCATTTCCAGCCATTCGCGGGCGGTGCGGGCTACACCGGTAGCGGAGCAGTAGGCCTCCAGGCAGCCGGTCTTGCCGCAGCCGCAGGCGCGGCCGTTGTGGCGCACGGCGCAGGTGTGGCCAAGCTCGCCGGCGAAACCGTCGTGGCCGTACACTACTTCACCGTTGATAACGATGCCTGAACCGACGCCGGTGCCAAGGGTTATCATGATGAAGTTCTTCATGCCACGGGCGGCGCCGTAGGTCATTTCACCCACAGCCGCTGCGTTTGCATCGTTGGTCAGGGACACGGGAATGCCGTTCATCTGTTCCTGGAGCATCTTGGCGAATTCCACGCGGTCGTGACCCCACGCCAGGTTGGGGGCGGACTCAATGCATCCGGTATAATAGTTACCGTTAGGTGCGCCAACGCCAATGCCGCGGATACGGCCTTCCACATGGGCTTCCGCGATAAGACGGTTCAGGGCTTCGGCCAAACTGGCCACGAATTCCTGGGCGTCGGCGGTTTCGTCCGAACGGATAACAGTCTGGACCAGAACGGTGCCGCGGGCATCCACGATGCCGCACTTGGAGGTCTGACCTCCTACGTCAATGCCAATTACGAGATCTTTTGCCATAGCTTATTTCTTGATTTTAGATCCGGATACTGCGAAGAAGAGGATGAAGGCCACCGATGCAACCAGGAGCCAGTAGCTGGACATGTAACCGAAAGCATCGGCCAGAGCGCCCTGGAGCAGCGGAATGATACCGCCGCCGACCACCATGGCCATGAAGATGCCGGAAGCCTTTTCGGTAGCGGCACCCAGGCCTTCAACGGCCAGGTCGAAGATGGTGCCCCACATCACAGAGGTGCACAGGCCGCAAAGAATAAGCAGGATGGCCGATACGGGAACATTGGCGAGAACACCCTTGATGGTCATGGGAATTGCAACGCTGGAGGGCATGCAGATGGCCACAATCATGAGCAGGATGGCAAAAGCCGATACGCAGGTAAGCTGGGTACGGGAAGAGACCTTTCCGCTGATGAAGCTGGATGTAAGACGGCCGGCCAGCATGAGCAGCCAGTAAACACCGGCGATAGTACCGGCGATCATCACGGCATTGGCGGGATCCAGACCGGCGCCGTTCTCAGAGTCGGCCAGGTAGAAATTCAGGGTTCCGGGGATACCTACCTCAACGCCAACATACAGGAATATGGCGATGATACCATATACGAAGTGGCGGAACTTGAGGGGGCTCTCTGCGGGAGCTGCAGACTTGGTGGCGGCAGGATCCTCGATGGGAACGAAGAGCAGCACTACGAAGGCAGCGGCGAAGACACCCATGGCCAGGAACAGCATCGGGTTGACGTCGGTGATGATGGAATCCTTGGTAAGGGTGCCAATAAGGGCGCCTACCAGCATAGGAGTAAGGGTACCCATCAGCGAGTTGAAGGAGCCGCCGATCTGGATGTACTGGTTGGAGCGCTTGCCACCCAGGATCTTGAGCATCGGATTCACCACAGTGTTGAGCATGCACATGGAGAAGCCGGCGATAAAGGCACCAAGCAGGTAAACGAAGAAGTTGGCGGGCAGGCCGGCGATGGTGGCGCCTACTCCGACAATACCGGAAAGGAACTGCACGAACACGCCGAGAAGACCGACCAGCAGGGCTGCCAGGGCGGTGAACTTGTAACCTTTCTTCTTAAGGAGGCTACCGGCGGGAATGCCCATTACGGCATAGGCCAGGAAGTTCATCATGTTGCCCATCATGCCCCAGGTGTTGGAGCCCTCGATACCGGGCTGCATTTTCCAGATGTTGCCGATAGGGGCGGCAAGGTTCGTCACAAAGGAAATCATGCCGAACAGGAATATCATTGTAATAATCGCAATGATATTGGAATCACCTTTTTTTGTCATTGTGTTTTGTGTTTATTTATTAGTTTTTGTGTCAATACGTCTTTCAAAAGTAGTTATTTTTTTTCATACCACAAAAAAACGCCCGGCCTTTTTGCAAGGTCGGGCATCTTTCAAGCCATTTTCCCAATTATTCTGCTGCGGGTGCTTCGGCTGCAGGAGCTTCCTCGGCGGGAGCTTCGGCCTTCTTGGCGCGGCTGCGGCGGGTGGTCTTCTTGGCTTCCTTCTTGCCGCTGGCAAGGGCTGCTTCGTTGAAGTCCACGAACTCGATCAGAACCATTTCGGAAGCATCACCTGCGCGGAAACCGGTGTGGAGGATACGGAGGTATCCGCCGGGGCGGCTTGCCACTTTGGGGGCGATGGTGCGGAACAGTTCGGCAGTTGCCTGCTTGTCCTTCAGGTAGCTGAAGACAACGCGGCGGGAGTGGGTAGTGTCTTCTTTGGACTTGGTCACGAGGGGTTCAAGGTAAGGCTTGAGGGCCTTGGCCTTGGCCTCGGTGGTGGTGATCCTCTTCTTCAGGATGAGGGAGGATGCCATATTTGCGAGCATGGCCTTGCGGTGACCGCTCTGACGACCAAGATGATTGACTGCTCTATTGTGTCTCATTGTTAAACGATCTTTTTCTTAGGTTCAATATTGTACTTGGTGACATCCATGCCGAAGGAAAGCTTCATCTTCTCTACCAGGAGGTCGATTTCGTTCAGGGACTTGCGGCCGAAGTTGCGGAACTTCATCAGTTCGGAACGGCTGTAGGACACAAGGTCTGCGAAGGTGTCGATGTCGGCGGCTTTCAGGCAGTTGAAGGCCCTTACGGAAAGACCCATGTCGGAAAGCTTGGTAAGAAGGAGATGACGCATCCTCAGGGACTCCTCGTCAAGCTCTTTGCTTTCGGTTTCGATGGAAGACTCGATGGAGATCTTCTTGTCGTCGGTGAAGAGTTTGAAATGGTAGATGAGGATGTTGGCTGCATCCTGCAGGGCGGCTTCCGGAGTGATGGAACCGTCGGTTACAATCTCAAGGTTAAGCTTCTCGTAGTCGGTCTTCTGTTCCACGCGGTAGTTTTCCACGGTCCAGTTGACTTTACGGATGGGCGTGTAGATTGCATCCACGGCGATGGTGCCGATGGGTGCGTTCTCGTCGCGGAGTTCGTCGGCGGGGACGAAGCCGCGGCCCTTGGTGATCGTAAGGCTGATTACAAGTTTTACGGAAGGCTCCAGCGAGCAGATGTGCAGCTCGGGATTCAACACCTTGAAAGAAGACAATCCTTTGGAGATGTCCTCAGCGGTAAACTCCTGTTTTCCGCTGATCGTGATGTTCGCCACCTCTGAGTCTACGCTGTCCACCATCCTGCGGAAGCGGACCTGCTTCAGGTTCAGGATGATGTCCTGCATACCCTCGATCACGCCCGGGATGGTCTGGAACTCGTTCTGGACTCCCGAGATTTGGATCTGGGAAATGGCGAAACCTTCGAGGGAGGCGAGGAGAATGCGACGGAGGGCGTTGCCGATGGTCTGGCCGTATCCGGGCTCCAGGGGCCTGAATTCGAAACGGCGGGAAGTCTCGGTGCCTTCCAGCATAATCACCTTGTCCGGTTTCTGAAATGCTAAGATTGCCATAAGTATGGGTGTTAAATCTGTTACTTGGAGTAGAGGTCGACGATGAGCTGCTCGTTGATGTTCTCGGGAATTTCCTCGCGGGCGGGGACATTCAGGAACTTGCCGCTGAGGGCTGCTGCATCGGCCTCGAGCCAGGAATACTTGGTAGCGGAAGCTACGCTGTTCTGGATAACCTCAAGGCTCTTGGAGCGCTCGCGTACGGCGATGACCTGTCCGGGTTTGACGTGGCAGGAGGGGATGTTGCAGATGGCGCCGTCAAGGGTGATGTGACGGTGAAGGACCAGCTGACGAGCGGCGGCACGGGTGGGAGCGAAACCGAGGCGGTACACCAGGTTGTCCAGACGGGCCTCCAGCAGGAGGATAAGGTTCTCACCGGTCTGACCCTTCATGCGGGCAGCACGGGCATAGGTGTTACGGAACTGACGCTCCAGCACACCGTACATGTACTTGACTTTCTGCTTTTCCTTCAGCTGAGTGCCATACTCCTTCTGCTTCTTGCGCTTTGCGGCCAGACCGTGCTGTCCGGGAGGGGTATTCCTCTTTTCGAAGACTTTGTCAGGGCCATAGATGGGCTCGCCGAATTTACGGGCGATGCGAGTGGTAGGACCAGTATATCTTGCCATGATTGTACTTGTTTAAAAATTAAACTTTACGGCGGCCCTTAGGACGGCAACCATTGTGAGGCATAGGGGTGACGTCGATAATCTCGGTTACCACGATACCTGCATTGTTGATGGTGCGGATTGCGCTCTCGCGACCTGCACCGGGGCCCTTCACATAGCACTTGACCTTACGGAGGCCTGCGTCGAAAGCGGCCTTGGATGCATCTTCTGCTGCCATCTGGGCGGCGTACGGAGTGTTCTTCTTGGAACCGCGGAAACCGCACTTACCGGCCGAGGACCAGCTGATCACCTGACCCTGGGCGTTGCACAGGGACACGATGACGTTGTTGAAGGTCGATGAAATATGGGCCTGCCCATAAGCTTCAACCTTAACAACTCTTTTCTTGGTAGTTGTAGTTTTCTTTGCCATAATTCATCTGACTTTACTTGGTTGCTTTCTTCTTGTTGGCAACGGTCTTCTTGCGTCCCTTGCGGGTACGGGCGTTGTTCTTGGTGCTCTGGCCGCGTACGGGAAGGCCTGCGCGGTGGCGGATGCCACGGTAGCAGCCGATATCCATGAGGCGCTTGATGTCCATCTGGACAGAAGAACGGAGTTCACCCTCAATCTTGTACTCTTCGTTGATGAGGGCACGGATAGCGGCGATCTGCTCGTCGTTCCAGTCTCCGACTTTGATAGTGCGGTCGATGCCACAGGTGTCCAGAATCTTGCGGGCACTGCTGCGGCCGATACCGAAGATATAGGTCAGGCCTATTTCTCCGTGTTTGTTGTTCGGTAAATCAACACCGGCTATTCTTGCCATATTCTATCTGTACTTTTATTAGTTACACTTATTAACCCTGGCGCATCTTGAACTTGGGGTTCTTCTTGCAGATAACGTACAGGCGGCCTTTACGCCGGACAATCTTGCAGTCTTCGCTGCGTTTCTTGATGGAGGTCTTGACTTTCATCGTTATCTA
>Ga0247609_10000767_pt1 | contig 41923 bp, 32 predicted proteins | sample 172DNAGHGlowgp2_FD_193487 | JGI IMG/M metagenome (GOLD analysis project Ga0247609, IMG submission 193487) | Sheep rumen microbial communities from Palmerston North, Manawatu-Wanganui, New Zealand - 1728 DNA GHGlow gp2 | ecosystem: Host-associated > Mammals > Digestive system > Stomach > Rumen ... | reverse complement strand
TATGTTCAATTTATAATGTTACTTTGTGATCTCTGTAATGGCTTCACCAATGCAGGCACTGGGCTGTTGGATGTGAAGCAACTGGCATACCGTGGGCGCGATGTCTACGATATGCACTTCGCGTGAGGTGGCTCCTTGCGGTATATGCCATCCGTAGAAAAGACATGGGATATGAGCATCGTAGGGATTCCATTCACCATGAGTGGTCTGACCCTTCGGTGCATCATACCATGAAGAATAGAAATGTGGCTTGGGTATCATGATGATATCACCGCTACGTCCGCGGTAGAAACCTTTCAGGATTTGTTCCGCTAAGCGTTCGGGTAGGGGTGAAGTACGTACCGTTTCGTAGTCGTAGGCCGTCACGTATTCGGGAAGTGATCTTACGTACTGTACTATAGCATTTTTTACTGTTTCAATCTCCTTCTCTGTCTCCAGTACTTTGTAGTTTAAGAAGATGCGATAATCAAGGATATCGGCAATCACTTTTTTCTCTATGCCTGTTGTGGCTTTCAGGTATTCGGCAAAACCTTTTTTGAAGTCATCATTATAGAGTGGTCCACCAGGTAACTTGTGCTCCTTCTGGAATCGCCAGTTGTGGGCAGCTCCATGGTCGGCTGTCAGGAAAGCGACCCACTGTCCACGTCCCACCTCCTGATCGAGCGTTTGGAAGAGACGTTGCAGGTCACGGTCCAGCGTCAGGTAGGCAGCATCCGTACGTTCGCCACGAGTACCCCATTCATGTCCGATGACATCTGTCTGGCTATAGCTGATGCAGAGCATATCGGTAGAACTGCCTTTACCTAGTTGTTCTCCCTTCAGCGCGGCAATGGCCATATCGGTGGTGATGGTACCGCAGAGCGGTGTATAGCCGATACGGTCGCCGGCTTTCTGCACCTCTTTGTTCTTTTTCAGTTCTGCATTTACCTGCTTCACGTATTCGGGCAGTTCTGTCATGTAGTAAGTGCTCGTGATAAAGCACAGGTTCTTTGTGTCGAGCCAGTAGGCGGCGTTTGCAGAATGTCCGGCGGGGAAGATGGCTGCACGGTCTTTGTAGGATACACCTACTACCTTTGACTGGAAGTCAGTATGCAGGCGCAGTTGGTCTCCAATGGTAGTAGCCAACAGGTTGCGTGGTGAGCGGTTACCAGATTGTGTATTACTGCCTACCGCTTTGACAGAGTCATCCTGGCAACTGACAACCTTCTTGCCGTTGATGAAGAAATTATTGCCACAGATGCCATGGAAGGCGGGAGTGGTGCCAGTGTATGCCGAGGTATGGCCGATGGCTGTCACAGTCGGCACGTAATTGATAAGGCAGTTGTTACAGGAGAAGCCTTGGTCAATCATCCGTCGGAAACCACCCTCTGTGAATTGATTGTAATAGCGGTCGAGATAATCCCACCGCATCTGGTCTACTACGATACCTACAACAAGTCTGGGTTTTTCGCCAAATCTCGCTTGTGCTTGAACTGAAAGACTCATCAAGGCAATAGCAGCCAATAAGAAGATTCTTTTCATGTTTGAAATGCTTTGTGAATAAAAATATTTAGTTTCTTAATAAAATCGTAACTCCTCGTGCTGCCTGTGCACCATAGACCAGAGCCGACTCGATGTCGGCTGTCTTGCTGGGACCACTGATGAAGGTACCAAACTTATACTGTTGAAAGTAGTCGTTCGAAGCCTCGATGCGTGCGTATGCCTCGTGCATATTATTGACGATGTCGTCCTTGCTGAGGATGATAACGAGATATTGTGACGCAAAGCAGATAGCTTTCTCTTTCATGGTCTGTGGTATCCAGATGCAGGCATTCTCAGCCACACCGATGTCGCCTTTGATTACACCTACATCGGCTCGCTCCAGTTCCTGAGCTGTGGCTACGGTGTCAGGGTTTAAGTCGGCTTTAATGCCTTCTATATTGCTGGCTATGATCTTTGCTTCTGGGTATGCCTGCTGAACGAGCGTATTCAGGTCGTCATCGGCTTCTGCCTCTATCAGTTTGGCTCCTGCCACGGTGACGGCTTTCTGCTTGAACTCATCCACTGGGTCAGCGTAGGTGATGGGGTTCAAGGCCGAGAGGTCGGGCATCTCAAATGTCTCACTGGTGTTGGCACGTAGGGCAGCCAGTATTTTATCTCTTGTACTCATATCTTTTTCTTTAATGATTTCCACTCTTGATGGAACGACTTCTTGGGGAACTTCATCATCTGGTGACCATAGGCCCAGGGGTTCAGTTTCATGTTGATGAGTGGTCCTGGAATCCAATTGACGGCAGGTGACAGTCGCAGCGTGCCAGTATAGATGGCAGGGTGGTTGAAGAGGAAACTCATGCCCCCCGACATCATCTTCTTCATGGAATTAGCATGCCCCAGACTCTCCAGTTGTTGACGCCATCGATAGATCTGTGTTGACAAATCCACCTTGGCGGGACAAACGTTGTCGCAAGAGCAGCAGAGCGAACAGGCGGATACATTGTCGTAGTACTTATGTGGGTCGCGCAACATGCCGAGGTTGATGCCGATAGGACCTGGTATGAAATAGGTATAGCTATAGCCAGCCGACCGGCGATAGACAGGGCATGTGTTCATGCAAGCTCCACATCGCATACACTTCAGGGTCTGCCAATGTTCTTCGTTGCCAAGGATGCTACTACGTCCGTTGTCTACTAAGATGATATGCATCTCTCCTCCTGGCCGTGGTCCCCGGAAATGGCTGGTGTATACCGTTGTCTCTTGACCGGTGCCACAGCGAGCCAGTAGGCGCTGGAATACCCCCATCGCCTTGTAGTTAGGAATCAATTTCTCTATTCCCATAGATACAATATGTAACTTTGGAATAGAAGTCGACATGTCAGCGTTACCTTCATTGGTACAGACCACCACATCGCCGGTTTGAGCAATGCCGAAGTTGGCACCAGTCATACCTGCATCAGCCTCCATGAACTGCTGGCGCAAGTGCATGCGTGCTACATAGGTAAGGAAGGTGGGGTCGTTTTTGTCAGCGGCTAAACCGCTGGCCACACTATTTGAGGCTCCAGTATTAGTGTTTTGATAGGTGGCGGCAATCGCATCGAAGTCGGGGATAAGTCGGCGGAAAGTGTCGCCTATAGCCTCTCGGTGTACATGTAGTGCCGGCATCACTATATGGCTTGGAGCCAGTTTCATCATCTGAAGGATGCGTTCGCCAAGATCAGTCTCAATGACCTCTATGCCTCGCTGTTCCAGATTCTCATTCAGATGACATTCCTCTGTGAGCATACTCTTGCTCTTCACCACCTTCTTGACATTGTGAGATTTCAGAATGTCGAAGACAATCTTGTTGTATTCATCCGCATCCGTTGCCCAATGTACATGGACTCCGTTCTTCTGTGCGTTTTGTTCAAACTGCTCCAGATAATCGGCCAGATGGGTCACAGTGTGTTTCTTGATTTGACTGGCTGCTTCGCGTAAGTCTTCCCATTCTGGCAGACTCTTTGCCATGCGGTCGCGCTTTTCACGAACACCAAAGAATGTACGGTCGTGGCGTTCCACCACGGCTCCATCTCTCAGGTATTGCTCTGCAGCTTTAGAATGTTTTGTACTCATAGTCCTGCTGCTAATATTTGTACAACGTGGATGAACTTAATGTCGAGTCCCTGTTTCTGTGCCACTCCCAGCATGTGCATCAGGCATGAGGAATCGGGACCGGTCACGTATTCCGCTCCGGTAGCCATGTGGCGATGCACCTTGTCGAGACCCATGCGGGCGGAAACGCCTTGCTCCTCAACGGCGAACATACCGCCGAAGCCGCAGCACTCGTCGGGTCGTTCGGGTTCTACCACTTCGATGCCCTCCACGAGTTTCAATAGGTCGATGATTTTGTTGTATTTAGGGATGTTGCGCTCTGAAGGCGATGACAGTCCCAACTCGCGCACGCCGTGGCAAGAATTGTGGACGCTGACCTTGTGGGGAAACTTGGCTGGCAACGACTTGACCTTCAGTACGTCGTGCAGAAATTCCACCACATCCATGGTCTTCTTGGCAGCCTCGCATCGTTTCTCCTTCATCAGGTTGGGGTGGAAACAGCGCACGTAGGCGGCACAGCTTGCTGACGGCGCCACCACATAGTCGTAGCCCTTGAACAGTTCATCGTATTTCTCTGCCAAGGGCACAGCCATACGCTCGAATCCGGCATTACCCATGGGCTGTCCGCAGCAGGTCTGCTTCTCGGGATATTCGACATCGAGTCCGAGCGACTTTAATAACTTATATGTCGACACGCCTACCTCAGGGTAGAGCGCGTCGACATAGCAAGGGATAAATAGTCCTATTTTCATTTAATAATCAATAATCAATGATCAATCTTCCCAGGTGTCGAGGTAAGTGACGTGAGTGACAAGATATTCCTCAACGCCGTGCTTACCGTCGGCACCGCCGATGCCGCTCTTCTTCACACCGGCATGGAATCCCTGGATAGCCTCGAAGTGCTCGCGGTTGATATAAGTCTCGCCGAACTCCAGTTCGCGGCATGCCTTTGTTGCCACGTTGAGATCCTTGGTGAAGATACTGCTGGCCAGACCGTATTCGCAGTCGTTGGCCCATGCGATAACCTGATCGAGCGTTTCGAATTCTACCAGAGGAATGACGGGACCAAAGGTTTCTTCGTGGATGATATCCATATCCTGACGGCAGTTATCGAGCACCGTAGCAGCATAGAAGTAGCCCTTTGTGCCAACGCGCTTGCCACCGCAGAGCAACTTGGCACCTTGCTTGATAGCACGTTCCACCTTCTCGGTAACACTCTCCAGAGCACGAGCCTCTACCAGCGGACCCATGTCGACACTGTCGTCCTTGCATGGATCGCCCACCTTTACGGCTTCCATCTTCTTCACCAGAATATCGGTAAATTCCTTCTTCACCTCTTTCTGTACATAGACACGCTCGGCATTGTTGCATATTTGACCATTGTTGCCGATACGAGAGTCAACAATCCACTGTGCGGCGCGCTCTAAATCGGCATCTTTCATGACGATAGCCGGAGCCTTGCCACCCAGTTCGAGGCTTACCTTTGTGATGTTCTTGGAAGCAGCAGCCATGATGCTCTCACCAGCCGATACAGAACCTGTTACTGATACGATGTCAATCTTGGGAGAACCGGCCATCTCATTGCCGATAACACTTCCCTTACCAGTCACGATGTTGATGACACCTGCCGGCAGGCCGGTCTCGTCGACCACCTTGGCAAACTCAGTGCAGTTTTCGGGTGTCAGCTGTGAAGGCTTAATGACGATAGTACATCCGGCAATGAGTGCAGCACCGGCTTTACGTGCGATGAGGAAGAACGGGAAGTTCCAAGGCAGTATGCCGGCCACGACGCCGATAGGTTTCTTGGTGAGCAGAATAGTCTCGTTGGGACGGTCGCTTGGTATGATTTCTCCTTCGATATGTCGTGCGAATGAAGCCATATATTCGAAGTAAGCGATAGTAGCCCCCACCTCGATAGAAGCCCAGTTGCGAGTCTTACCTTGTTCGCGCATGATAATCTCGGTGAATTCCTTCTCGCGCTTGCGAATACCTTCGGCCATCTTCAACAGATAAGCGGCGCGTTCAATGGCAGGTGTCTTAGCCCACTTCTTCTGCGCAGCACGAGCAGCATCCAAGGCCTCGTTAACATCCTCGATAGTGCCCTCTGGCTGTCGAGAGATAACTTCCTCTGTTGAAGGATTCAAAACGTCAATCCATTTTCCACTACGGCTCTCGCAAAAACGGCCGTTGATGTACATCTTTAAGTCTTTCATACGTGTATTGGTTTATGTTAGTAGATTAAAAAACTTTCGTAGGCAAAGATATAGTTTTTTTTTGAGATTTGTGATTTGAACTTTTAGATTTATTTTACACGTTATGGATATTTAACAGTCTGTACATAAAAACTCTCAACCCTCTTTTTTCATCTCTCAACTAAAATGAGTACTTTTGCATCATGCTACAGGACGAGTTGATATTTCAGATACAGTCATGTTTCGGTCATTTCCCGACGGAAGAACAGTCGCAGGCTATTCGCCTGTTCGCCTCGTTTATGGTCGACCGTGATGATCATAGCTTGATGATTCTTCGTGGTTCAGCCGGCACTGGCAAGACGACGCTGGCAGCTGCTATAGTCAAAGCATTGCTTCAATTGAAGCAAAAGATAGTGTTACTTGCCCCTACGGGGCGTGCTGCCAAGGTCTTCTCTCTCTATTCCGGACACCCCGCCCATACTATTCATCGTCGCATCTACCGTCAGAAGTCAGCAGGAGATATGTCTTCGTTTAATCTGAATGACAATCTCCATACCGATACCTTGTTTATTATAGATGAGGCTTCGATGATCAGCACTTTTTCTTCAGGCGAGGGAAGTCATTTCGGAACGGGAAGCCTGCTCGATGATTTGGTGCAATACGTCTATAGTGGGAGAAACTGCAGGATGTTGCTTATAGGAGATACAGCTCAGTTGCCACCCGTAGGTGAGGATGAGGCGCCAGCTCTGCAGGGTGAGATACTTCGTAGTTATGGGATGTATGTCTACGAAACCGACCTTCATGAAGTGCTGCGTCAGAGTCATGAGTCGGGTATCCTCTTGAATGCCACGATGGTGCGTCAGATGATAACCCACGATGAGATGACGCAGTTACCCTGTTTGCAATTGAAAGGCTTTGCTGACATTCAGGTAGTGCCAGGCGATGAACTCATTGAGTCGCTAGCCACCAGTTACAGCAAGGTAGGGATAGACGAGACCATCGTCGTGACACGTTCCAACAAACGTGCTAATATTTACAATCAAGGCATTCGCCGCACCGTGCTCGATCGTGAGGAAGAACTCTCACGCGGTGATCAGTTGATGGTGGTGAAGAATAACTATAGGACTTTACCTGATGGCCCTTCCTTTCTGGCTAATGGCGACCGTTGCGTGGTGCGCCGTATGCGCAATGAAGAGGAACTCTATGGCTTTCGTTTTGTTGATGCCACGCTGGTGTTTCCCGACTACGATGACTATGAACTGACTGCCAAAGTGATACTTGATACCCTGACCAGCGAGGCACCAGCACTCACCCGTGAACAACAGGAGCTTTTATATAATAAGGTTATGGAGGACTATAATGATGTTCCCCTGAAGACTGATCGTCTGAAAGCATTGAAGACTGACGTCTACTTCAATGCCTTACAGATTAAGTACGGTTATGCCGTCACATGCCATAAGGCTCAGGGAGGACAATGGGAACATGTCTACATAGACCAAGGCTACATGACCGATGATATGTTGACCACAGACTATATCCATTGGCTCTATACCGCCTTGACACGTGCTACAAAAAAAGTGTTTCTGGTCAATTGGCCAGAAACACAGATAGAGCAGTAAGTAATCCTTTGATGCCGACTTAGTGTAGCGGCGTCAGAGGATAGACGATATTTACTATTAAAATGTTGGCTATCAGAATAATGATATTCATCAGTAGTCCGATGCGCATGAAGTCGCTGAAACGATAGCCGCCAGGACCATAGACCAGCATGTGGGTCGGTGAACCGATAGGCGTAGCGAAACTGCTGCTGACGCTGATCATCAGAGCAATGAGGAAGGGATAGGGCTCATAGCCCAGTTTCTCAGCAGCTTCGTACATGATGGGGAAGAACATGGCACCCGCAGCCGTGTTTGAGATAAACTCGGTAATAAACGTACCGACAAAACAGATGGCAGTCATGACGACTATCGGATTGGTGCCGCAGATGTCGAGGATGCTCGTTGCCAAGCGTTCGGCAATACCTGTCTTCTGAATAGCCAGTCCTAGAACCACGCTACCTGCAAAGACCATCAGTATCTCCCAGTTAATAGACTTCATGGCCTGTTCTACACTACAACAATGCAACAGGAGCATAGCAGCTGCCGCGATGAAGGCACATTGAAGTAGCGGTATCACGTTGAGGGCTGACAAAGCAACCATCGCAATCATGATAGCCGTTGAGATGAACGTCTTACTACCAGTGTTGACCACCTGGTCGCTGTCGAAGAAGTGTAGTTGAGACGATAGTTGATCGGTATTTACTTTCATATGATGAGGACATTCCAGGAGCAGCGTGTCGCCAGCCTGTAGTTCCACCTGATGAGGTGAACCTTTGATGCGTTCGCCCCTGCGTGCTATTGCTGCAAGCGTCATGTTATTGTCTTTCTCGAATGTGCTGTTACCGATGGTCGTACCTATCAGCGGACTGCCGAAGCAGACATAAGCGGTGAGCAGTTGACGGTTGTGGCCTACCTCACTGAGTGAGAAGATATGGTGGTCGGCACTTACCAGTCCGTGACTATTTCTCAGTTCCAGTATCTCGTCAATCTGTCCGGCATAAATCAGACGGTCGCCACCCATCACAAATTCATCCTCAGTGAGTGGTGCTGACACTTCGTCGAAATGATAGATCTCCAGCAGCGAGCCGCCCTTGACGTTGAATAAGCCTGCCTCGCCCAGCGTCTGACCGATGTGCTTGTTGTCGGAAGGAACCAACATCTCAACAGTGTATTCTGAGGTTGACTCGAATGCACTCTCAGGCGTTTTGCGGTCGGGTAGCAACTTTCGCATGGCAATGATAGAGAGCATGCCTATGAAAAGACAGAACAAGCCAGGGACGGTCGTTGCCAGCACATTCATCGTGTCCCCCGTTTTGTCGGCATAGAGACCCGAGATAATCAGGTTGGGCGGTGTGCCAATCAGTGTACATACACCGCCCATGCCGGAAGCATAGCTTAGAGGGATGAGTAGTTTAGAAGGGGAAATGCCCAATTTCTTCGACCATATCTTAACGATGTTCACAAACATGGCAACAACGGTGGTGTTGCTTAGGAAAGAGCTGAGTGCTGCCACGGGAAGCATCAGTCTGACGATGGCTTTGCCATAGCTACCAGGTTGTCCCAATAGTTTTCTGACTATCCATTGCAGCACACCTGTGTGGGTGAGTCCTGCTACTACGACAAAGAGTACACCGATGACCACCACTGATGTGGAACTGAAGCCTGAGAAGGCTTCGGAAGCATCGAGTACGCCAGTAACAAACAAGATACCGATGGCAGCCAGAAAAACGATGTCGGCACGTAGTTTGGTAAACAATAGTGTAGTGAACAAGCCCAGAACAGTAACAATCGTAATCCAGGCATAAAGATTAAAGCCCATAAAGAATTCTGTTTCCATAATCGAGGATTTCGTCTATATAATTACAATCCGTTGATCCATGCAACGATATCGCTCAGTACTTCGGTTGAGATAGTTTCTTCTATCTGTCGATATTCCGTTGGAAGACCAGTAGAGCAGTGTTGAAATAAATGATTTAGTGATGGATATTCTTTCACGAGATTCTTGTCTGATGCAGGTAGCAGTCGCTTGATGGCAGCCAGGTTGAGCGACGAGACGACCTGACGGTCGAGATTGCCATTGAGAGCGAAGACTGGACATTGTGCCTGACGGATATCGTCTGATGGGTCGTAGTCGATAAACCAGCGCATCCAAGGCACCTGCTGTACTTCAGCTTGCTGACGGTATTTTTCCGTTGTCATTTCAGCAGGCATACCCGACAGCTTCAGTATCTGATTAGCCTGTTCCGCCAATAGTGTATCACCTTTTACCCCAGGTCCGGCAAGTGAAATGATAAAGTCGGCCTTTTTTCTGGTAGCCAGCATGAACGCAATACTGCCACCTTCACTATGTCCCAGACAGCCTACCTTGCTGAATGTGTTCATCCGGCGCAGGAAGTCCATGCCAGCAGCAGCATCACGCATAAAATCCTCCGTGGTGGCATTCTTTACATCACCTCCTGTGGAAGCCCCTGTTGCACGGTCGTCATAGCGTAGTGTGGCAATGCCTCGCCGAGCCAGATAGTCGGCTATCACGAGGAAGGGCTTGTGGTCGTAGATCTCTTCGTCACGGTTCTCCTGTCCGCTACCAGTCACCATCAGTACCACGGGCACAGGAAGGTCTTTCATAATAGGCGTTTTGATGGGGTAGGTCAGTGTGCCAGCCAGTGTTGCACCGTCGGCCTCGTTCTTGAATGTTACTTCTTCCGTACGGTATGGATATGGTTTTGCGGGGGTCTGTGGCCTATTCAATACCTCAGCACCTTCTTTCAGGACCAGGGGAAACGACATGCCCATCTGTGTGAAAGTACCTGTCAACTTTCCATCCTTCAAGCGAGCCCGATAGGTGGCATTGATCATGTCAACCTTGATGGCTACCGAGTCGACAGACAGGTATTCGTTTGTACAAGGAATACCCTTGGCACTCTGGTCAGGACTGTCCATCGTTGTCTTCACGCTGCCGTTAACCTCTTCAAAATGGAAAACCAATGTGAGCGACGTACCCATCACATCGAGCTTGCCTGACCATGTGCCTGTCAGTACTGTCTGCGCCTTTGCTGCCAGAGCGACAAGAGCGATTAGACAGCTGATAAAAAATCTCTTTTTCATATATAAATGATATGTCTCCTTAACTCAAACAAGGGAAGCGTTTTTGGCGCTTCCCTTTCACTGTTTTGAATTAGTAGGTCACTTTCGGCTCCAACTCTTTGGCCTGGTCAATCATCTTCTGAACCTCTGCCACTGCAGGTACGCGGTTACAGATGTTCTTAGCCTCGTTGACCTCAACCAGTTTGGGCTGCAGGTTCTCTGCCACGCGATGACGGAACTCCTTTACGGTGTCTACGCCAGCAGCTTCGAGCAACTCAGCAAACTGAGGACCTACACCATTGATACGGAACAGGTCGGCATGATTGGTCCAGCGCAGAATCAACTTATCGCTGATGCCTGTAGCCTCTGCCAATTCCTTGCGCCCTTTGGGAGCAGCACACTTCTCCAAAAGTTCACTAACCTTGTTGATACCGGCAGCAACCAGTTTCTCAGCGTACACTTCACCTACGCCTTCGATGTCAATGATTTTGTAATCCATAATTTGTTTGGTCTTTAGTTAATAAAAAAGTGTGTATCGAATGCAAAAGTACGAAAAATATTTTAATATGCAAGTCAAAAATCAATTTTATTTTGTACTTTTGCGCCCCAATTATGAATATTGTCAGATTTATCAAGAACTGGACACTGCCTTTGGCAATGGGAATAGGTGCTGTGGTGTACCTTGTCTTTGCCTTTGTGCCGGCACTCGATGAGGCTTCGCGCTTTTTCGCACCTATCTGTGATGCCATCATGCCGTTGTTTATGTTTCTCATTTTGTTTGTCACTTTCTGTAAGGTCGACTTTCGTGCCTTGCGTCCTGTGGCTTGGCATTGGTGGGTACTGCTTTTCAATTTCGTCTTCGTGCTGGTGTGCATGGGTTTGGTGCTGGGCTTCTGTCTGACGGGTGACAGTCTTGTCCTAGTCGAAGCCATTCTGATGTGTATCATCTCGCCAGGAGCTACTGCCTCGGCTGTCGTCACACAGAAGCTTGGCGGCTCACTCGAAGAGACTACCACTCATACTTTCCTTTCCAACTTTGTCACGGTGATGCTTGTGCCTGTCTGTTTCCCTATGCTCGAGAAAGGGGCTCACATGACATTTCTGCCCGCCTTCTTCGCCATATTATATAAGGTGGCGATTGTACTGCTGCTGCCTATGCTGTTGGCGTTCATCGTGAAGCATACACCAGCCCTCCACCGTTTTCATATGTGGGTCATCTCTGTCAAGGACCTTTCCTATTACCTCTGGGCCTGTTCGCTGCTCATCGTCACAGGCACCACGGTAAAGAACATTGTGCATGCCGAAACGGGCGTCACACTACTTATTGCCATTGCCTTGCTTGGACTGGTGCTCTGTGTCGTACAGTTTGCAGTGGGTAAGTTCATCGGTCATTATTTCCACCGTGTTGTCGAGGCAGGTCAGGCTATGGGTCAGAAGAACACTGCCTTCGCTATCTGGATGGCATACACCTTTCTCAATCCCCTGTCGTCAGTGGGTCCAGGCTGCTATATCCTTTGGCAGAACATCATCAATTCATTTGAGATATGGCAGAAACGAAAGGCAGACGAGACAAGGTGATTTTCTTACTGTCACTACTATCACTCTGCCACTCGGCGCTGATTATCAGCAAGTTACGGGTGAGGGTAAGGGTGACAGTGGTGAGGGTTGGTAACAGGTTGAATTGTGTTCTGAAACAGGTGCTTTTTCGGACAGAGTGTCCGGAGCCTGCGGACAAAGTGTCCGAAAGCTTCGAAGCGAATGAACGGAGTATGCGTTCAAGTGGAACGGAGTATGCGGTCAGATTGAACGCCTGTACTTTAACGATTTTAGTTGAGTACTTCGAGTCTTATTTGTATTTTCGATTGACTTTGGTTAATACTTATTGTTAATCTCAGTTGACTGTTGTTTTTAGTAGACTACTTTGGGTCTTGTATATCAAGTGGGTTGACTAATCAGTCGGGCGGCTTCGTCGGGGGCAATCTTGTCGCCAAGGCGATGGGCCACTTCTTCGTAACCTTTAAGCATCTCGTCACGAACAGGTCCGCTGAGGATGGCCTGTAACTCACGGTCGATGTTTTCAACGCTGAAAGTGTCAGCCACTAACTCACGTACTATCTCTCGGTCAGCCACGAGGTTGACTAGTGAGACATATTTCACTTTCAGGAAAAGACGTCGCAAGAATCCGAAGAGCTTGGCCATCTTGAGGTTGTAACACACCACTTGAGGCACACGGAAGAGGGCGGTCTCTAGCGTTGCCGTGCCACTGGTAACCAGTGCGGCATGGGCTTCGCTGAGAAGGTCGTAGGTCTGCCCTTGAATGAGTTGGGCGTTGTGGCCATCAAGGAAAGGCATGTAGTAGTCGCGGTCGATGGCGGGAGCTCCTGCCACTACTACAGTATACCGGTCGCTATACCGGTCGGTCACCTGCAGCATAGCCGGCAGGTTGTCTTTGATCTCTTGTTTGCGACTGCCGCAGAGGATGGCGAGAATAGGTTTCTCTTCTGAGATGCAGTTATGCTGATAGAACAAATCACGCTTCATGGGCCATTGCTCTTTGAACTGGCTGACCTCCTCCATCGTGGGGTTACCCACATAGTGGATGGGGTAGTGATGTTTCTTCTCGAAGAAGTCTGCCTCAAACGGCAGGATGGAGTAGAGTTTATCAATATCGCGCTTGATGTTCTTGATGCGGTATTCTTTCCAAGCCCATATTTTGGGTGAGATATAATAGTATATAAGAGGAGATTGTTGCCTGTGTTTGTGAACGTACTTGGCGATGCTGAGGTTGAAACCTGGATAGTCTACGAGAATGAGTACGTCGGGCTGCCACTCAAGAATATCATGCTTACACATCTTCATGTTCTTGAGGATGGTAGGCAGGTGGAGCAACACAGGGATGAATCCCATGTAGGCCAATTCCTTATAGTGCTTGATGAGAGTGCCTCCAGCAGCTTTCATCAAGTCTCCACCAATGCAGCGAAACTCTGCATTTTTGTCTTCTTTTTTCAGTGACCACATCAGTCGCGATGCGTGTAGGTCGCCACTGGCTTCACCAGCTATCAGGTAGTACTTCATTTTCCCAATCCGCTTTTTTATCCATAAACTCATAGGCGGTCACGTCGACATGTGTTGGCGTGATAGCAACGTACCCATGCTGCAGAGCCCAGTTGTCCGTGTCTTCTGCTTGTGGCTCGTCGTTCTTGTATTCGCCCACCATCCAGTAGTAGTCGTAACCACGCGGGTGGTGACATTTACGAATCTCATTGCCCCATGTGCCGTGCGCCATACGACACACCTTGATGCCTTCAAATGATGGTCGCAAGGGGAAGTTGATGTTGAGGCAAATACCCGTTGGTAGTCCTTCTGTGAGAATCTTTTTTGTAAAATATTTTATATATGGAATGAGAGGACCAAAGTTGGCGTCGTCATCGTGGTCGCAAAGCGAGTATGCCACCGACGGCAGATACTTCATGCACCCTTCAAGGGTGACCCCCATCGTACCGCTATAATGCGAGTTGACCGAAGCGTTGTCGCCATGGTTGATGCCGCCAATGACTATATCGGGACGGCGGTCGAGGATCTCTGACAGTGCCATCTTGACACAGTCGACAGGTGTGCCGTTGCACGACCAGATCTCTACGCCTTCACGTCTCTCTCTCAGAGTAAGGCGGAGTGGGGTGGTGGCAGAGAATGCACACGAGAATCCGGAACGTGCACCTTCTGGCGCACAGACAACAATGTCGCCCAGTTCTTTAACCGTTTCAACAAGGCAGTTGATGCCTTTGGCTTGATAGCCGTCATCATTGGATATAAGGATAAGTGGTCTTTTTTTCATCATCTGGAATTTAATTTGCGTGCAAAGATACAATGTTTTTTTGAGATAAACGGGGCCGTTTGTGAGTTTAGGTATAAAAAAAACTTAATTTCTAACAAATTTCTTTCCACTCTACTCTTTCCTCTCTCCTCTTTTTTGTAACTTTGCAGCCTAATTAATTAGGAAAAAGATTGAAATGGGAAAGATAATTGCTTTAGCAAACCAAAAAGGTGGTGTAGGAAAGACCACAACTACCATCAATTTAGCAGCTTCACTGGCAACACTTGAGAAAACGGTGCTCGTGGTTGATGCTGACCCGCAGGCCAATGCTTCGAGTGGTTTAGGCGTCGATATCAAGGAAGTGGAGAGTTCGCTCTATGAATGTATTATCAATCACACTGATGTGCGTGATGCTATTTATACAACAGATATCGATGGTCTCGACATCATACCAAGCCACATTGATTTGGTAGGTGCAGAGATAGAAATGCTGAATCTTGAAAACCGAGAGAAGGTCATCAAGAAACTGTTGGAGCCGATACGTGCCGATTATGATTATATACTGATTGACTGTTCGCCCTCATTGGGACTTATTACGGTGAATGCGCTGACGGCAGCCGACTCGGTCATCATCCCCGTGCAGTGCGAGTATTTCGCTTTGGAGGGTATTTCAAAATTGCTGAATACCATCAAGATTATCAAGTCGAAACTGAACACCAAGTTGGAGATTGAAGGATTCCTCCTGACCATGTACGATTCACGGCTCCGTCTGGCCAACCAGATTTACGATGAAGTGAAACGTCACTTCCAGGAGTTGGTCTTCAAGACCGTCATTCAACGTAATGTAAAATTGTCAGAGAGCCCCTCTCACGGTCTGCCCGTCATCCTCTACGATGCTGATTCCACTGGCAGCAAAAACCATCTGGCATTGGCAAAGGAAATTATTAGTAGAAACAAATAACTATGGCTGTAAGAAAGAAATACGACCGCAATGTCCTGGGACGCGGTCTTGACGAGATAGGCAACGGCAGAGGTCTGGATGCCCTGATTGATACCACTGATGTGAAGACTCAAGGCTCTTCCAATCTCAATGAGATACCCATTGATCAGATAGAACCCAATCCCGACCAGCCTCGTCGTGAGTTTGACGAGACGGCCTTGCAGGAACTGGCACTGAGTATCCAGAATATGGGAATTATTGCCCCTATTACCCTGCGCCAAGTAGCAGCCGACCACTATCAGATAATTGCAGGTGAGCGCCGTTGGAGAGCATCACAGATAGCAGGTCTGAGGGCTATACCCGCCTATATCCGTACTGCTGACGATGAAAGCGTGATGGAGTTAGCACTGGTAGAGAATATTCAGCGCGAGGACTTGAATGCTATCGAGATAGCATTGGCCTATGAACATCTTGCTGAGACCAGTGGTATGACACAGGAAAAAATCTCAGAACGCGTGGGTAAGAGCCGAACGGCAGTGACCAACTACATGCGTCTGCTGAAACTGCCTGCTCAGATTCAGATGGCACTGAAGAACAAGGAGATTGATATGGGACATGCCCGTGCCTTGCTGTCGCTCGAGTCACCCTCGATGCAGCTGAAACTGTTTCGCGACGTGCTCAGGAATCAATACTCTGTGCGCAAAGTGGAAGAGATGGTTCAGCTGTTGAAGAACGGTGATGAAGTACAGACGGCACGTAAGAAGGTGAAATCTAAGGCAAAACTTCCGAAAGGTTTTGAAGAGATGAAACACCGCATAAGCGAATTGTACAAGACAACGGTGCAAGTCACTATGGGTAACAATGGAAAAGGTAAGATTAGTATTCCCTTCGGTAATGAAGACGAGTTGCAACGTATCATGATAATGATGAGCGGAAAGAAAAAAAATGTGTAAAGAGGGACGGCTACATAGTATAAGGAGAGGTGTGAGAACACTGATAGTGTTACTCACCTGTTGCTTGTCTACCTTGACCTCATCAGCGCAGAATGTAGTGAATGATTCTATCATGCAAGTGGTTGACTCACTCTATTCTGCCATGCCGCTCCAAATGGATACATTGGTAGTGGCTGATTCCGCAGAGACTCACCTCTTTATGGCAGAACGGATAGAAACGCCCAAGAAACAGCGTGACTGGTCTACGTGGCGCCCTAACCCGCAACGGGCACTCTGGTTGGCACTGGTTATTCCAGGCGGCGGACAGATTTATAACCGCAAATACTGGAAATTGCCTATCGTCTATGGAGGCTTCATCGGTTGCATCTATGCCATGCGATGGAATAACATGATGTATCGTGACTATGCACAGGCTTATCTCGACCTGATGGATGATGACCCGGGCACTGCCAGCTATAATCAGTTCTTACACCTGGGGCGACAGATAGATGCCTCCAACGCTGAACGTTATAAGCAAATATTCAAGAGCAGAAAGGACCGCTATCGCCGCTGGCGTGACTTGAGTTTCTTCGTGATGGTGGGTATATATGCCATATCGGTCGTTGATGCCTATGTCGATGCAGAACTCTCTGAGTTTGACATCTCCAAAGACCTCAGTATGAAGGTCAGACCCACCATCATGGGTAATGGCAGTTCCAATAACCCCCTTGTGGCTACCTCAGTGGGTGTGAACTGTAGTATAAATTTTTAGCAAGGAGTGAAACGAATGAAAACAACAGATATACTTTCAACAATACGTGGGAAGCAATGGAGCTGGATATTCAGCATCTTGATGCTCTTCCCCTTTGGGGCCTCAGCACAGATCATAGACGATGAATCTGACGAGGCTGACGAAGTGGAGAACGAGATTATCCTTACCGATCAACAGGGCGATGTCGATGAGATAGACTTTCCTGAGGCAATGGTAGACAATATGGATAGTCTGATGAGCCTGTATTCTTCAAAGACCTATCTGACCGACAACGGCTGTAACGCCAAGGACGAGAATCCGGATATTCCCCGTGAAGAATACATAGACCGTTTGTTCCGTATGCCGACGGTAATGGAAATGGCATATAATGATGTGGTGCGTGCGTGCATCGATCGCTATGCGATACGGTTGCGCCGACAGGTCAGTTTCATGTTGGGCGCATCCAATTTCTACATGCCCATCTTCGAACAGGCTCTTGAAACCTACCAGTTGCCATTGGAACTGAAATACCTGCCCATCATCGAGTCGGCACTGAACCCCACCGCTGTCTCACGTGCCGGTGCTACAGGTCTCTGGCAGTTTATGATAGGAACAGGTAAGATGTATCAACTTGAAGTGAATTCACTTATCGACGAACGTCGTGACCCCGTGAAGGCATCTTACGCTGCAGCCCATTATCTGAGCGACCTCTATAAGATTTTTGGTGACTGGAACCTCGTGATTGCTGCCTATAACTGTGGTCCGGAGAATGTCAATAAGGCCATCCGAAGGTCGGGAGGCGAGCATGACTATTGGAAAATCTACCCTTACCTGCCCAGAGAGACACGAGGCTATGTGCCTGCTTTTATCGCAGCCAACTATGTCATGACTTATTATTGTGAACATAATATCTGTCCGATGGGTAGCCGCTTGCCTGTAAAGACCGATACTATCATGCTTGATCGTAATGTGACATTTAATGAGATAGCCAGCGTATGTGGACTTGATGTGGACATGGTGCGCTCGTTGAACCCAGCTTATCGTCGTGACATGATACCTGGCGCAACGAAGCCAATGCCACTACGCTTGCCATTAACCGACATCAGCCGGTTTATTGATATGAAAGACTCTATATATGCCTCTCATACAGAAAGTAAACGCATGGAGGTAGAACTCAATGAGAAGATAATCAAGGAAAACACGGTAAGCTCAAGAAAAGGTCGGAGAAATGCAGGAAGAGGTGGCTCGTCTGTCACTGTCAGACGTGGCGACACCCTCTCTGCCATCGCTAAGCGAAATCATACGACTGTCACAAATCTTAAGAGGTTGAATGGCATCCGTGGAAATAATATCCGTGCTGGACAGAAGTTGCGCGTGAAATAACATTTATAAAGCAGTATAAAGAAGGGAAACAATATGGATGAAGATCTCATGCGACAAGAAGCCGCCGATGATAAAATGATTAATGAGGCCTATGAAAGGCTGATAGGGGATTATCTGAAATCACGCCACCGCAAGAAGGTGGATTTGATAACCAAAGCATTTAATTTCGCACGTCAGGCCCACAAAGGCGTGCGACGCCTGTCAGGTGAACCATATATCATGCATCCTATTGCAGTAGCACAGATAGCTTGTAGCGAGATAGGACTCGGCTCTACCAGCATCTGTTCGGCTCTACTTCATGATGTTGTAGAAGACACCGACTATACCGTAGAAGACATCGAGAATATGTTTGGCCCGAAGATCGCACAGATTGTTGATGGACTAACTAAAATCTCAGGCGGAATCTTCGGTGAGCAGGCTTCAGCACAAGCAGAGAACTTCAAGAAGCTGTTGCTGACGATGAGTGAGGATATACGCGTGATTCTCATCAAGATTGCTGACCGTCTTCACAATATGCGAACACTGGATTCTCAACCAGCCAATAAGCAGTATAAGATTGCTGGTGAGACACTATATATTTACGCTCCCCTGGCTCATCGGCTCGGTCTGTATAAGATAAAATCAGAACTGGAGAATCTCAGTTTCCGTTTTGAACATCCGGAGGAATATGCTGCTATAGAACGAAAACTGGAGGCCACAAAGGTGTCTCGTCATGAATCGTTCGATCAGTTTACTGCACCTATCGAAGAGATGTTGAACAAGATGGGGCTGAAATATATCATCAAGGAACGTGTCAAGACGCCTTATTCCATCTGGAGCAAGATGCAGAAGAAGAATGTCACCTTCGAGGAAATATATGATATACTCGCGGTTCGCATCATTTTCACGCCTACCAGCCGTGAGGCAGAGAATCGTGAATGTTTCAATATTTACGTTGAACTGAGCAAAATCTATAGAAGCCATCCCGACCGACTGCGTGACTGGGTGAACAATCCGAAGGCTAACGGCTATCAAGCTCTGCATGTAACGCTCATGTCAAAGCAGGGACACTGGATTGAAGTGCAGATCCGTTCCGACCGTATGGACGAGATAGCAGAGCAAGGTTTGGCTGCCCACTGGAAGTATAAAGAGGGAGATGAATATTCTGAAGACGAAAATGAGTTGAATGAATGGCTTCATACCATCAAAGAGATACTTGATGATCCACAGCCCGATGCGATGGACTTCCTGGATGCCATCAAACTCAATCTGTTTGCCAATGAGATTTTCGTGTTCACACCAAAGGGAGAGATACGTATGATGCCGGCTTCATGTACTGTGCTCGACTTCGCATTCTCTATCCATACCTTTCTCGGTTCACATTGCATAGGCGCAAAAGTCAATCATAAGTTGGTACCATTGAGCCATCGTCTGAACAGCGGTGACCAGGTGGAGATTCTTACTTCTAAGTCTCAGCATGTGCAACCCTCTTGGATAAACTTCGTGTCAACAGCGAAGGCAAAGGCTAAGGTCCAGGCCATCATACGACGTGACAGTCGTGAGGCCCAGAAGAAAGGAGAGGAACTGCTGAATCAGTGGTTGGAAAAGAATGGCTTCGAACAGACACCTGCCAATGTGGAACAGTTGGTTCAATTCCATGATTGCGGTCGTAGAGAAGTATTTATCCAATCACTTGGAGAGAAAACTATCTTGCTTGGCGATGAAGATATTGATGAACTGAAAGGTAAACATAAGAGCAGTGGTGGAGGTAAATGGCGTAAGTATGTACCTTTCGTAAAATCCAAGAAAGAGGAAGAGAAAGGACAACCTGATTTGTTTGTCGTGCCGGATAAGTTCAACCGCAAGAAACCTATCTTTATTACTGACGATAATATTTCACAATATATCTTCCCGGATTGTTGTCACCCCATTCCTGGAGATGACGTGTTGGGATATATAAATAATAAGAATCGCATAGAGATTCATAAGCGCGCTTGTCCGGTAGCCAACAAATTGAAAGCCAGTTATGGCAATCGTATCCTGGATGTCAAATGGGACATGCGTCGTACGCTCTTCTTTGATGCCACGATTCGTTTGAGTGGTATCGATAGACGCGGACTGGTCAACGATGTGACGCGTGTGCTGTCTAATCAGTTGAATGTTGATATGCGTAAGTTGCTTTTTACCACTGAAGATGGTATCTTTGAAGGCTCCATCGACCTGCGCGTTCACGACCGTGACGATGTGCATGCTATCATAGAGAGCTTGAAGGATGTCGATGATCTGAAAGAAATTTCACAGATAATGTAATTATTAATATATCAATTATATGGCACTAAATCTGAACAAGAATCTGAAACTCTATTACTCTATCAAAGAAGTAGCAGAGATGTTTGGACTTAATGAGAGTACCCTGCGCTATTGGGAGACTGAGTTTCCTTTGCTAAAGCCTAAGACGACAGGGCCTAATAAAGTACGTCAGTATTCTGAGAAGGATATTGAACTGCTGAAATTGATTCACAATCTGGTCAAGGTGCGTGGCTTTAAGTTGGCTGCAGCCAAGAGGATTATTAACCAGAACCGTGATGGTGCTGACAAGAAAGCAGACGTCATCTATCGCCTGATGAATGTGCGTGATGACTTGAAGGCACTGAAACACGAACTCGATGGGCTGCAATAAAACCCTCGGAATATCGGCCGCCCCGAAATATCGAAGTCCTGAAATACCGAAACCTCGAAATATCGAAATAACGAAACATCGTAATAAAAAAGAAAATAAAAAAAATGACAGCAAAAGAAATTCGTGACTCGTTTAAGAACTTTTTCGAGTCGAAAGGACATGCCATTGTGCCTTCTGCACCAATGGTTATCAAGGATGACCCGACGCTGATGTTTACCAACGCCGGCATGAACCAATGGAAAGATATTATATTAGGTACACGCGACCCGGAACCACGTCGTCGTGCGGATACTCAGAAGTGTCTGCGTGTATCAGGAAAGCACAATGACTTGGAAGAGGTGGGCCATGACACGTATCATCACACGATGTTCGAGATGCTGGGTAACTGGTCGTTTGGTGATTACTTCAAGGAAGGTGCCATCGATATGGCATGGGAGTACTTGGTCGACGTGTTGAAGTTGAATCCTGAGGATTTGTATGTAACGGTGTTTGAGGGTTCACCCGAAGAAAACATACCTCGTGATGACGAGGCTGCCAGATACTGGGCGAAGCATGTGCCAGAGGACCATATCATCAATGGTAACAAACACGATAACTTCTGGGAAATGGGCGATACAGGTCCCTGTGGACCTTGCTCAGAGATTCATGTAGACAGTCGTACGCCTGAGCAGCGCAGAGCCAGTGGTGTTTGTGGTCGTGACTTGGTCAACAAGGATGACCCACAGGTTATTGAGATCTGGAACCTGGTGTTCATGCAGTTCAATCGCAAGGCTGATGGCTCTTTGGAGAAACTCTCTATGAATGTTATCGATACGGGTATGGGCTTCGAGCGATTGGTACGTATGTTGCAAGGCAAGCACTCTAACTATGATACTGATGTGTTCCAGCCTATCATCAAGGCAGAGCAGCAGATAACAGGTTTGAAATATACGACTTTTGAAGAAGAGTCAGAGAATCCAATTACCAAGGAACAGGATGATATCAATGTGGCTATGCGCGTCTGTGCAGACCACCTGCGCGCAGTGTCCTTCTCTATTGCCGATGGTCAGTTGCCCTCTAATGCAAAGGCTGGTTATGTCATCCGTCGTATCTTACGTCGTGCAGTGCGTTATGCCTATACGTTCCTCGGACAGAAAGAGGCCTTCCTTTATAAACTTCTGCCTACGCTTGTGGAAGAGATGGGCGATGCCTTCCCTGAACTGAAGGCTCAGCAGCAGTTGGTTGCCAAAGTGATGAAGGAGGAAGAGGATTCTTTCCTGCGTACTCTCGACAAGGGTATCTCTCTGCTTGAAAAGGCTATGGAACAGTTGAAGGCTGAGGGTAAGACCGAGTTGGATGGTGTTCAGGCTTTCCGTTTGTTTGATACTTATGGATTCCCCCTCGACCTGACAGAACTGATTTGTCGTGAGAACGGCTTTACTGTTGATGAGAAACAGTTTGGCGAGGAGATGCAGAAGCAGAAGGACCGTGCACGTAATGCTGCTGCTGTTGAGAATAGTGACTGGGTGGAATTGATGGCTGGTGAACAGCAGTTTGTCGGTTATGACTTCACTGAATATGAATGTCGTATTCTTCGTTATCGCAAGGTGACTCAGAAGAAAAACGAGTTCTATGAAGTGGTTCTTGACAATACTCCCTTCTATGGTGAGATGGGTGGTCAGGTAGGAGATCAGGGCGTTCTCGTTTCTGAGAGTGAGACAATCCAGATTATCGACACCAAACGTGAAAACAATCAGAGTGTGCATATCATCAAACAGTTGCCTAAAGATCCTACTGCACCTTTCATGGCATGTGTTGACACAGACAAACGCGATGCTTCAGCTGCTAATCATACTGCTACCCACTTGTTGGATTATGCTTTGAAACAGGTGTTGGGCGATCATGTAGAGCAGAAAGGCTCGTTTGTCAGCTTTGACACTTTGCGTTTTGACTTCTCTCACTTTGAGAAGGTTACCGATGAGCAGATTCGTGAAGTGGAGCGCATCGTCAATGGTATGATTCGTCAGAATTTGCCACTTGATGAGCATCGTGACACTCCTTTCGAGGAAGCCAAGAAGATGGGCGCTATCGCTCTCTTTGGTGAGAAGTATGGTGACAAGGTTCGTGTGGTACGTTTTGGACCTTCATGTGAGTTCTGTGGTGGTATTCATGCCAAGAGTACCGGTCGTATAGGTTTCTTTAAGATTATTTCTGAGAGTTCTGTTGCTGCTGGTGTCCGTCGTATTGAAGCAAAGACGGGTAAGGAGTGTGAAGAGTTACTCTATAATATCGAAGATACACTGAAAGCTATAAAGTCATTCTTCAATAATGCAAAGGATTTGCAGGCCGTCATCCAGAAATACATCGAAGAGCACGACCACATGAAGAAAGAGATTGAGTCGTTCCAGGCTCAGGCTGTGGAGCGCACTGCTCAGCAGTTGGTGGAAAAGGCGCGTATAGTGAATGGTGTTACGGTTATCACCGCTAAGTTGCCCTTAGAGCCTTCTGCTGCCAAAGACCTCGTCTTTAAGGTGCGCACTATGGTGGAGGGCTCTCTGCTTTGCGTAGTAGGTTCTGTTGCTCAGGACAAGCCGATGCTGTCAGTGATGATGAGTGACGACATGGTGAAAGATCACGGGCTGAATGCCGGTCAGATGATTCGCGAGGCTGCCAAACTCATCCAGGGTGGTGGTGGCGGTCAGCCCCACTATGCTCAGGCTGGTGGTAAGAATGTAGATGGCCTCTCGGCTGCTATCGACAAAGTCGTAGAACTGGCCAAGCTGTAATAGCTTTTACAATTGAAAAGCGAAACTAAAAGAAACTACCGCATTCCCTCTGATGAGAATGCGGTAGCTTTTTTATATAATAGAATGATTTAATCTTTCATCTATTTATCGTACGCATGTACTGGATAGTCGATGGTGTAATGCAGCCCTCGGCTTTCTTTTCTTTCAAGTGCAAAACGGGTGATGAGGTACCCCACGTTGATCATGTTGCGCAACTCACAGATATCTTTTGTCGCTTTCACACGCTTGAAAAGATTCTCCGTCTCTTCGTAAAGAGTGTCGAGACGTACCCATGCGCGCTTCAGACGAAGGTCGCTGCGTACGATGCCTACGTAGTTCGACATGATTTCGCCTACCTCTTTTACTGATTGGGTAATCAGTACTTTCTCCTCATTGCTCATTGTACCTTCATCGTTCCATTCCGGCACTTTCTCATTGAAGTCATAAAGGTCTACATGTTCCAACGAGTGTTTAGCTGCAGCATCGGCATAGACCACTGCCTCGATGAGTGAGTTACTGGCCAGACGGTTTCCACCATGCAGACCTGTGCATGAGCATTCGCCGATGGCATAGAGGCGCTCGATACTCGAACAGCCGTTGAGGTCGACCTTGATGCCACCACACATATAATGGGCTGCCGGACGTACGGGGATATAGTCGGTAGTGATGTCGATACCCATTGAAAGGCACTTCTGGTAGATGTTGGGGAAGTGTTTTCGTGTCTCTGTAGGATCCTTATGTGTAACGTCAAGGCAGACGTGGTCTAATCCGTGGATTTTCATCTCCTTGTCGATGGCACGAGCTACGATGTCGCGAGGAGCCAATGACAGACGCTCGTCATATTTCTCCATGAAAGACTCACCGTTAGGTAGGCGGAGAATGCCTCCATAACCACGCATGGCCTCTGTGATGAGGAAGGCGGGATGGGTCTCTCCCGGCGAGTAGAGGGCAGTGGGGTGGAACTGCACGAACTCCATGTCCTGTACGGTACCTTTGGCACGATAGACCATTGCCTCTCCATCGCCTGTTGCGATGACGGGATTGGTCGTTGTCTGATAGACGGCACCGCATCCGCCGGTACACATCAGTGTTACCTTTGATAGGTAGGTATCCACTTTCTGCGTATCGGGATTAAGCACATAGGCACCATAACAGTTGATATATGGTGTACGACGTGTTACCTTGGCTCCCAAATGATGCTGGGTGATGATCTCTACAGCGAAATGGTTTTCCTTAACGGTAATGTTAGGGGTGTTGCGTACAGCCTCCATCAGTCCACGCTGAATCTCTGCTCCCGTATCGTCGGCATGGTGCAGGATGCGGAACTCAGAGTGTCCGCCCTCACGATGCAGGTCGAAGTCGCCATTTTCCTTACGGTCGAAGTTAACCCCCCAGTTGACAAGTTCCTTTATCTGTTCAGGTGCATTCTTAACCACCTGTTCCACAGCGGCACGGTCGCTGATATAGTCGCCGGCAATCATGGTGTCTTCTATGTGTTTCTCGAAATTATCGACTGCCAGGTTTGTCACGCTGGCCACACCACCTTGGGCGAATGAAGTGTTGGCTTCGTCAAGGCTTGTTTTACAAATCAGACACACGGAGCCTTTATTGGCACGTGCTACTTTCAGTGCGTAGCTCATACCTGCCACACCAGCTCCGATAATAAGGAAGTCATATTTATAGACCATAGCTTTTAAGTTTTATGCTGCAAAGGTACAAAATAATTCATAATTCATAATTCATAATTCATAATTATTTTGTATATTTGTGGTCGAATATGAGAAAAAAACTGTTTTTAGCTTTGCTTTTATGCCTGACAGTCGTTGTGCAGGCTCAGTCTATATGGCATGAAGAGGTCAAGAGAAGGCTTGATGTGCTGATGGAGGATAAGCTATTGGAGACAGCACAGTTGGGCATGATGTTTTGGGACTTGACTGACGACACACTGTTCTATCAATGTCACCCTCGTTACTTGATGCGTACAGCTTCTACGATGAAGGCTCTTACGGCTATTGCTGCGCTCGACTGTCTGGGTGTCGACTACCAACTCTCCACCTCTTTATATTATAAAGGTAATATTCAAAATGGTGTATTGTCAGGTGATATTATCTGTGTAGGCGGCATGGATCCTCTCTTTGATGAGACAGATATGAATGTCTTTATCAGCAGTCTGACGCAGAAGGGCATCAAGACATTGAAAGGCAACATTATCTGTGACAACTCGATGCGAGATGATGAGAAGTGGGGTGAAGGTTGGTGTTGGGACGATAAGAATCCCACGTTGATGCCCTTGTTGTATGGCGGTAAGCCTGGCTTTGGTGACCAGCTGATGAAAGGTCTTCGCAAAGCCAAAGTGTCTGTTGGTGGTGTCAGGATTGTCAGTGGTACTTTGCCTGAGGATGCCCGTCTGCTATGTTTACGTACCCATAGTATCAACCAACTACTCGCTCAGATGATGAAAGAGAGTGATAATCTCTATGCTGAGTGTCTTTACTATCAGATAGCGGCTCATGAGGCTGGTAGGAAAGCGAAGGCAAAACATGCTCAGGCCTATGAAAAGACACTATTTAGTAAGATAGGCCTCAATGCTGACGATTATCGTCTGGCTGATGGTAGTGGACTGTCACTATATAACTACCTGTCGCCTGCGTGTGAGACGATGCTGATGCGCTATGCCTGGCAGCAACGTGACATCTTCAATCATCTATTGCCCTCTTTGCCTATTGCCGGTGTTGATGGTACTTTGAAGAAACGTATGATAGGCACTTCGGCTGAAGGCAATGTGAAGGCTAAGACAGGTTCTGTGACAGGAGTTTCCACGTTGACGGGTTATCTCATAGCTTCGAATGGTCATCTATTTTGTTTCTCAATAATGACTCAGGGCTTAAGGCGCACTGCAGAAGGTCGGCTGTTTCAAGACCGTGTGTTAGTTGCTTTGACAACGCCTTTGGGTGAAGATATGCAGGCAATCTGGTCCTTACTTGAGGAACAAGGAAAATAAGCAACTGAAGGATATAAAAAATAAGACAAGGATTTTTCCTTGTCTTATTTCTTTATTTGATAGGATGTTGATTAGAAGTTCACACCAAAGTTCACGTAGAGCGAACCGTTGTGAGCGCCATCATCACTTATCTCCTCCTTAAGCAAATTGGTTACACCAAACTGATAACCCAGTTCCAGATAGAGCTTGTTGTACTCAGCACCACAACCAATTTTGAAGCCCATATCAAAGTGATTCATATAGTCGAAAGTATCGTCCTTCTGTAACTCTACAGTTCCTAAAGGGGTAGATACTTCGTGTTTGAATTTGCCTCCCAATCCGTAAGCGAAGTAAGGACCGATGTAAGGCAGTACAGCGATGTCGTCAGTAGCCTGAATACCGTATTTAATCAGAATGGGGATCTCCAGGTTGTGAGTAGTAAGTGTAGACTTGCCCTCCTTAGCACCACGGCTTGCATAGTAAAGACCACTCTCCAAGAATACAGGTGTAGAATCGCTGACGCGAATACCGATAACACCACCAAGGTTCATACCTACGCGTGTACCCATGTCGTCGAAGTAGTCACCAGTCAGAGTGCTGAAGTTGGCACCCAGACGAATACCATAATAAAGAGTGCTCTCGCTGAGAGAGAAACCACCGCTGCTGTACTGAGCGAATGAAGGTGCTGAGAACAGCACAGCCATAATAGCTACTAAAAATTTCTTCATAATAATTACTAATAATTTGGTTGTTGTTGAATAATTTTAGTGCAAAGTAACAAATTTTTCCTGAATTACGCAAGCATTTAGCCGAAAAAGTGGTGTTTTCGGCCAATGCTCACTATAATTGTTATTGGTGCTGTTCGCGCAGCAGGTCGTTGACCGTTTTCACAGGATTGAACGTACCCAGAGGCACCTCAACGAAGATAGTCGACCAGTTGCTCATAGCGCCGTTCCACAAACCAGGCAGCTCGAGTGCTTTCAGTTCTTTGCCACCCTTCGACTTTGAGGATATGAATCCTGTGGTCTTGTCCACGAAATCGGGCAGGTTGAAGGGGCGTCCCTTATAGTCCTTCACAGCGCAAACCAGATCAACGGGGTTGAAGTGCGTGCCTTGTGTGAACATCTTCATATACTCCTCGTTATTGGTGTCAATCTGTGAGCTCTCGAGAATCTGGAGTGATACCGTACCATCTTGGTTGTATGTCAGGAACGGACCGCCACCAGGCTCACCCACATTCTTCACTACGCCACATACACGCATGGGTCGGTTGAGCTTACGGCGCAGGTAGTCGGCATCCACCTTGTTGTTCTTAGGATTGATACAGATGCACTTCTCTACGAACTGTGCTATCTCTTTCAGTTGCTCTTCGGTAGCACCTTTATCCAAGATGTTCAGGTACTCGAAGGCCTTCTTCTGTGCTGCTACCAGTACGCCGGCAATCACCTGTTTCCATTCTACAGTCTCTGGTTTCAGTCGATCAGGTACTACGTTATCAATATTCTTGATAAAGATGACATCAGCCTCAATCTCGTTGAGGTTTTCTATAAGAGCACCATGTCCGCCTGGACGGAACAGCAGGGAACCGTCGGCTTCGCGGAACGGTGTGTTGTCTGTGTTGGCAGCGATGGTATCTGTCGATGGTTTCTGCTCCGAGAAGGTGATGTCGTACTTGATGCCAAATTTCTTTGCAAAGCCATCTGCCTTCTCAGCCACCTTCTGACGGAAGAATCCCATGTGCTCGTGTGAAACGGTGAAGTGAACATGAGCCTCACCATTGCTGGCAGCATAGAGTGCGCCCTCTACCAGGTGTTCTTCCATTGGCGTACGGGCTCCCTCTTCGTATTTATGGAATAGGAGCATGCCCTTTGGTAATTGTCCATAGTTCAGTCCTTCCTTCTTCAGCATGTTGGCAGCCACAGCCTTGTAGTTTCCCTCTGCTATCAATGCCTCTATGCCTTTTCCTTCGTTCTTTTTGCAGACAGCATCGAGTGCATCATAGAATGCAAATTTCTTAATGTCGGCAAAGTACTTCTTTTCGAAGTCTGTTGTGGGTACATCATAGTCTGCATCTACGAATGCGAAGATGTTCTTGAACATACGGCTGGCAGCTCCCGAAGCCGGTACGAACTTCACGATGCGATGCCCATCCTTTTTGTATTGTTCCCATATTTTTTCGTAATCCTTTCGCTCATCGGCAGTTGGGGCAATGATGCCGTTTCCTACAGCAGCAGCCGCTTCAAGGCGCAGGAATGGGAATCCGGTTTCAAACTGTTTCAACTGTGTCATAATCTGCTCTTCGCTGATTCCGCGTTGAGCGATTTGTTTCAGGTCTTGTTCATTCATAGTTCTTGTAAATTTTGTTTTGGTTATAATAATGGATTTCTATTGTTTGAATCTCTTCATCTGAAGCCAGGTTGAAGTCGCCTGGTATGGTGTTCTTTAGTGTTGAAGCCGCCAGAGCATAGTTGACCTGTCGTTGGCTGTCGTTGGGATAGGCGTGAATGGCATGTAGCAGTCCGGCCATAAACGCGTCGCCTACGCCCGATGGGTCTACCACACCGTTGATATCGTTGATAGGCGACTTCAGCAGTTGGTATTCGTTTGTAGTGTCATTATAGGTATAGAGCAGTGCTGTGAGCAGGTGATGGCTCGATGCCACCATGTTGCGCATGCCCATGAGCCATTTCTTGCATCGCGGGAACGTGGCATGCAACTCCTCGAACCACTCTTGATATTCTTTCATCTGCATTTGGAACGATGAGTCTGTGGCAGTGAATGGAGGTTGCTGTCGCTGACAGATCCACTCAAACTCTATAGCATCTCCGAACATCATGTCGCAGCGTGAGAGCACTTTTTTCAATGTCTCTCTTGGGTCGGCTCCATATTGCCAAAGGTTTTTTCTGTAATTGATGTCAAAAGCCACCTTAACCCCCATTTCGTCTGCGATGTCGAGAGCCTCAAAGGTTGCGTCAGCCGAGCTTTTTGAGATAGCGGGTGTGATACCTGATACATGAAGTACTGAGGCATCTTTCAGTATCTCTCTCCAGGGAATCATGCCTGGCTTCAGTTCTGAACATGCAGAGCCGGCGCGGTCGTAGATGACTTTTGCTGAGCGCATTCCTGCCGCTGGTTCCATATAATAGGTTCCGATGCGTGAGCCACCGAACTGTACATGTCGGCAATCTACTCCCAACTGCATCAGGTTTTGTACGCCAGCATGTCCTACTGGTGTGTCAGGCAGGCGTGTGACAAACTGTACATTATTATTCAGTGTGGCGAGCGATACAGCTACGTTAGCCTCACTTCCACCATATTTGCTGGTGAAATAGTCGCCCTGTGACAGTCTCAGATGATCATTTTTTGAGAATCGGAGCAACAGTTCTCCGAAGGTTACAATTTTGTACATATATCTATATTTAGTTTCTTATTGTCCTTTTCTATATTGTGATGGTGTTTTGCCGTAATGTTGTTTGAAGCATCGTCCGAAGTAGAGTGGGTCGCTGAATCCCAGTTTATAGGCCACCTCTGAGATGGTGATTGTCCTGTCTTGTAGTAATATGGCAGCTCGTTCCATCTTGATACGTCGTATGTATTCTCCAGGAGCCATTCCTGTTACTTCTTTCACTCTTGAGAAGAACTGTGAGTGTCTATAGTTCATGGCCTCTCCCAGTTCATCGATGTTGAGTTTTGGGTCACTGAGGTGAGCTTCTATCTTGGCATCCAGTATCTGTCGGAACTTCTTGTCCTGTTCAGAAGTGATGATGGGTGTCTGTTGTGGTATCAGTTTCTCTTGCGAGAACGACGTCTTCAGTCGCTCGTACTGTTCCAGTAGTTTCATGCATCGTACGGCTAGAAGGTCCACGCTAACGGGCTTTGGTATATAGGAGTCAGCTCCCGACTTGATGCCCTGCATATGGTGTTTCGCGTCGTCCATAGCAGTGAGCATGACAAAAGGTATATCGAAGAGTTCATCATCTTGTCGGATGTTTTTAAGCAGTTCTATTCCGTCCATCTCTGGCATGACCAGATCGCTGACAATAAGTTCTGGTTTCTCTTTCTTGATTTCCTCCAATGCCATTCTACCGTTGTCTGTCGGCACTACCATGAAGAATCGTCCCAGTTCACGTGTCAGATAATGTCTTACGTCGGGATCGTCTTCTGCCAGTACTATGCGTCGGTCGTTGAGTGGCAGCGGTAGCATCTCTGCATATTCGTAATCCTTGCTGTCGTGCAGTTCTTGCTCTTCATTGACCACCTCTGTAGCCCAGTCTTCATCGTTGTATTCTTCAGCATTTACAGGTAGGGTGATGGTAAAGATGCTGCCTCCTTTCGGGTTGTCTGTATGTGTCAGTTCTCCATGATGCAGATGTGCCAGTTGGTAAGCCAGGTTGAGTCCTATTCCGATGCTGTCGACAGCCACTGTTGATCGTGCAAATCTGCTGAACAGTTCTCGTTTCTGTTCCGGTTTGATACCGATGCCTGTATCAGCTACCGTCATAGTCAGTTGTTCTTTATCGGTATTTATTTTTACCTCGACACATCCTCCGTCAGGTGTGTATTTTAGGGCGTTTGAGAGTAGGTTGTAGAGCATCTTGTCGAACATATCGCGATCGAGCGGTATCTCAAGTGATGCCACGTTGGGTGTGAAGTTAAGTGTGATGCGTCGTGTTATTGCCGAGTCAGAGAAGTTGTCTGTGATGTTGCGTGCCAGTTTGATGACATCAGTATTTTGCAGTCTTAGGCGCAATTTGTCGTTCTGTAGTTTGTTGAAGGTGAGCAGCTGACTGGTAAGTCTCAATAGTCGGTTGACGCTCTGCTGCATGTTTTTCACCGGTTGTTTTGCCTCCCCCTGTACGAATCCCATTTTCCCCAGTCTTTCGCTTGAGCCCTGTATGAGCATGAGCGGTGTGCGCAGTTCGTGTGAGATGTTCATGAAGAATTCTGATTTGAATTGCGTCATGCGTCTTTCGAGTCCCAGTTTTTGTCTCAACCGGTATTGGTTCCACAGGCTGTGAATGATAAGCCAAAGTATGAGTAGAGCAATGATTGCATAGATGAAGAATGCCCACCAAGTGGCCCATAATGGTGGTTCTATGACAAAGGAGTATGCTGTTTCCGTGAATTGGCTATCTGATTCATTGTTTCTACTTCTGATAAACAATGTGTATGTTCCTGGAGCGAGGTTGCTGTATGTGACGATATTGTTTGTTGAGGGCATGCTCCAGTCCTTGTCCTCTCCTTTTAGTTTGAAGGCGTATTCTGTCGTAGGTTCTTTACCATAGTTGAAGCAGCTCACCTGGAATGATATTGTGTTCTGGTCGTAAGCCAGTCGTAGTGTTTCTCGTTGGTCATAGTCTTGTCTGTCTTGCATGATATCCTTCAATGCTCTGCCTCCTACATATATATTAGTAATGTGAGGTGTGTATTGCTTTTGTGTCCCCTCTGTCATTGATTGCGGGTTGAAGCAGAGCAATCCGTGGCTTGTGGCAAACACCAGTTCACCATTGTCGAGCAGTTGTCCCTGTCCATTGGCATAGACATTGCCTAGTGGTGTTGCTGATAGGTGGTAAGTATTGAACGCTTTCTTTTTGGGGTTCATTCTAGCCAATCCCGACTGTGTTCCAATCCAAAGCATGCCCTTTTTGTCGACCACCATGCTGGCACACGTCATGTCGGGTAGTCCGTCTGCTGTAGTGAAGTGTTCAAAATCTCTGATGTCTGCATGTCTGTTGTTTTTCGAGATGTAGAGTCCGGCTCCTGTGCTGGCATAGGCTATACGTCCGTCGTTCAATTCTTTTATGCAGTGTACGTCGAACCAGTTGTCTTCGTTGTTGTCCAGATGTGTACTATAGCGTGATGAGTCAGCGATGAGTTCATCGGGTAGGAAGTGTATGATTCCCCTGTTGGTGCCTATGAAGAAGTCGCCGTGCTGACATTCGTAGATGGTCAGTATCTTTCTGACCATGCTGTTGTGGTTGAAGAAATGTCGGAAGACATAGTCTCCATTCTGTTTGACGACGAGGTCCAGTCCTCCGCTGGCACAAGCCACCCAGATGCGTTGTCTGCTGTCCTGGTAGATGTCTGTGACGTGGTTGTTGCCGAGTGACTGCGGGTTGTTGTCATGATGTTGGTACCATTTGCCGTTGATGTTTAGTCCATGATAGTCGGTGCCAGCCCATAGCAGGCCATCCTTGTCGCGTATGATAGCCCTGCAGTTGTCATCGCCCACGTTGAGCAGAGTGTTCAGTTGCCATTCACCGTTGTTTTTCTTCAGTTGCATCACTTCGTGGTGGTGGTTGGCCGTGAGCAGTATGCTATCGTTCTCTTGCGTCAGTGTGAGCATCTCTGCGGCTCTTGCTTTGTTGTCGATGTCGTTGGGCAGTATGCGTTCCTGTTCTGTTCCTACGATGGATGCTCTCATGATACCCTGGTTGTCGAGTACTATCCATACGTTGCCCTGTTTGTCAAGTATCTGGTTGGTCAGGTTGTTGATGCTGATGCCGTTTTCCCCTTTGTCATCTATGCCGTAGTGCTCAGCCGTTTTGTTTTTCAGGTTGTAGACGAAGAGCCCGTTTCCTTGTGTTGCTATCCATAGTCGTCCTTTGCCGTCATTGACGACCTTTACCACTCCGTAGTTTTCCCGTTGTATGGAGTGTTGGAAGATACGTAGTTGGTGTAAGGTCCCATCGTTGTCCATGTAGTGTAAGTAGCCTTCGAGGTCAATGATGGAGTAGTCGCCGTTGTTGTCTTTATAGATATAGGCGTTAGGTACTTGTAGTAGTGCCTTTGTCAGTGTGTTGTCATGTGTGTTATATTCATAGGTGTCGGTTCGTGTGACGTAGACGATGTTCTGTCCCATTCTGGCTAAACCTATGATGTTCTGTATGTTATAGCCTTCCTTTGTTGCATTGTATCGGAGTGTCAGCTTCTGTTGTTGGTCGGTTGTGTAAACTGAGCCGTCTTTGGTGATAAGATATAGTGTGTTGGCTACCGTTATGGCATCGATGAAGTTCACATTTGTCATGAGGATGCTACTTTTGTCTCCTTTGACGTGTGATATTCCCTTGCTGGTGCCGATCCATATTTGGCTATAAGCATCCTCTGCGATGAAGTGTACGTTGTCTGAGCCCAGCAGTCCTTCTTTTGCGGTGAACATCTTGCTTGTGGCTTTTCCTTTGTCATAGACCACGCGCAGTGCCCCTGTGCCGTTACGCCAAAGCCATGTGTCGCCATTATTCAGTATGGTACACTCGTGTAGCCCCCTTGGGTCTTTCCCGTCGGTTGTGTAGTTGACGAAAGAGCCCCTGTTGGTGTCGTAGCATCCATAGACATCTCCGAAGAATCGTATCCAAAGCAGCCCGTTAGGGTTTTGGTTGACTTGTCGTATGATGTTGGAGTGGGGTAGTCGGTTGGCCCCCTTTCCATCGTGATGATATGTCTGGAAGCGGTATCCGTCAAATCGGCACAGGCCGTTGCGTGTTGACAGCCACAGAAAGCCGTATGGGTCTTGCACCATGTTGATGACGTAGTTCGTGGGCAGTCCGTCGTCAGTGGTATAGCGACGGAAGCTCACTTCAGTCTTGGCGTTCAGTTCCAGAAGCATCAGAAGTAAGGCCAGGAAAAAGACTATTCTTGTCCTCATATTGCATGCAAAGATAGATAATATTTTGTAAAAAAAGGTTTCTCTTATTGATTTTTTATAAAAAAACACTTGTTTTGTTGTCCAATTAAAAAAAAATGGCTACATTTGTCACAGAAAATCACATTACTGATAATTATGATAGACGTAAAAGCCACATTACAGCAGAGTGAAGAGAGGATGGAGATGGCCGCCCTCTTTTTGGAAGAAGAGTTGAATCGCATCCGTGCCGGTCGAGCCAACGTTGCCATTTTGGACGGTGTGCGTGTTGAGTCTTATGGATCTCGTGTGCCCTTAAATCAGGTTGCCAATGTGTCGTGCCCCGATGCCCGTACCATTGCTATCAAGCCTTGGGATCGCAAGCAGATTCGTGATATTGAGAAAGCCATTATGGACAGTGATGTAGGTATCACTCCCGAGAACAATGGCGAGGTCATTCGTCTGGCCATTCCTCAGCCCACTGAGGAGCGTCGTCGTGACCTGGTGAAACAATGCAACAAGATAGCCGAGAAAGCCAAGGTAGAAGTGCGCAACGTGCGTGCCGATATCAAGGAGAAGTTGAAGAAGGCTATCAAGGACGGTCTTTCCGAGGACAACGAGAAGGATGCCGAGCTTGAGTTGCAGAAGCTTCACGACAAGTATATCAAGAAGCTCGACACACTGATTGAGGCGAAGAACAAGGAAATCATGACGGTGTAATCATTGAATTTTTCGATTAAGCGAGAGCAGTGCCAAACGTGTTTGAGCACTGCCGAGCGTGAGAAAAATCGCCCGACAGGGCAACATTGAACTTAGAGCATTGAAAGGACTTGTTGTTAAGAATACCGGCAGCTGGTACACCGTCTTGACAGACGATGGCCAGTTGGTGGATTCTAAGATCAAGGGTAATTTTCGCTTGAAAGGTATACGGAGCACCAATCCCGTGGCCGTTGGCGATCATGTGAGCATTGCCACCAATCAAGAAGGAACGGCGTTCATCACTGATATTGATGACCGCCGCAACTACATTATACGCAAGTCTCAGAACCTGTCTAAACAGAGCCATATCATCGCAGCCAACGTAGATCAGGCTTTCCTTGTGGTAACGGTGAACTATCCTGAGACATCTACCACCTTTATCGACCGCTTCCTGGCTTCTGCCGAGGCCTATCGCGTGCCAGTGGTGCTGGTGTTCAACAAGACCGACCTTCTCAATGCCGATGAGCTTCACTACCAGCAGATGATGGTTGCTCTCTACGAGAATGTGGGCTATCAGTGTTGTGAGGTGTCAGCCGCTACAGGCGATGGTATCAATCAGTTGAAGACGCTGCTTTCAGGCAAGATAACCCTGCTCAGTGGCAATAGTGGAGTAGGGAAGTCGACGCTCATCAATCAGCTGGTGCCAGGAGTCAACCTGCGTACCTCTGAAATCAGCGATGCCCACAACATGGGTATGCACACCACCACGTTCAGTGAGATGATCAGACTTCCGCAAGAGATGGGAAGTGGCTCTTTTCTCATTGACACTCCAGGTATCAAGGGCTTTGGCACTTTTGATATCGAGCGTGAGGAATTGACCAGTTACTTCAAAGAGATCTTCCGTTTCTCCAAGGATTGTCGCTTCTCAAACTGTACCCATACCCACGAGCCGGGTTGTGCTGTGTTGAAAGCGCTGGAAGACCACTACATTGCCGAGAGCCGCTATCAGAGTTACCTGTCGATGCTTGACGACAAGGATGAAGGGAAATACAGAAACGCACCATAAAGGATGAATAATAGACTGAAAAACAGATACTTGCAGATCATTGGCTGTACCGCCATTGTGCTGTCACTGGTACGTTGTGCATTCCCTGGAATCGCCGGCTCGCCAGCTGCTGTTGAAAATACAGTCGTTGAAGATACGCTCAAGGTAAAACAACTGGAAGAGACAGCGGCCAACGCCTGTGACTACGTTATGCCGACTTATGGCCATTCGTCGAGCACCCGCTATGTGTCTGAAGGCCATCACCCTCACCGTATCATCAGCGTGCCCAGTTATGCTACAGCCTTCCCCGACAGCAACCATGTTCAGCTGTTGGCTGCCCAGTACTGGGGCGTGTCGCCGGTGAAAAACCGTGCCGATGCCGAGGCACGTAAGGATGAACTCGTCTATATAGGCGGCTCACCTTATTACGACGTAGCCAAACTCAACTCCAGCATACCCTATCTGGTGCCCCATGCGGCACTGCTGCTGGATGACATAGCACGCAATTTCCTTGACAGTCTTCAGGTGAAGGGCGTGCCTCTGCGCCGATTCATCGTCAGCAGCGTGTTGCGTACTGAAGAGGACGTTGCCCGTCTGCGGCGTTACAATCAGAATGCCACAGAACAGTCGTGCCATCTTTATGGTACCACTTTCGATATCAATTACAACCTGTTCTCCGTTGTGTACGACCCTGATGGGCCTCGTCGTGACGATGTGAACGAAACACGTTTGAAACAGATTCTTAGTGAGGTGCTCAATGACTTGCGCAACCAAGGGCGGTGCTATATCAAGCACGAGGTAGTGCAGCCATGCTTCCACATCACTGTCAGATAACTAAAAAGCTAACTATACATGAAACGACTAATACTTGCTGGAGTTCTGGCTCTAGCGACAATAGGGCTTCAGGCCCAGGACAAGACATGGATGGCCGACAACGGCAATGGTACCTTCACCAATCCACTGTTCTATGATGAGTTTTCCGATCCTGATATTCTTCGCGTAGGCGATGACTACTATCTGGCTGGCACCACGATGCACTCAGTGCCCGGTTTAGTGATTCTCCATTCCAAAGACTTGGTCAACTGGGAGAATATCTCTTATTGTTTCGACCGTTTCACCTTCAAGGACGAAGCCTTCTATCTGCAAAATGGTAAGGAAATCTATGGTCAAGGTATTTGGGCGCCCTGCATCCGTTATGCCAACGACCAGTTCTACGTTTTCTCCAACGTCAATGGCAAGGGTCTTCAGTGCTATACCGCCAAGGATATCCGTGGCCCGTGGGAGCATCATAACCTGAAAGGCAAGATCTACGACCTCAGCGTGCTCTTCGACGATGACGGCAAGATATACGCCATTCACGGCTACGGCAAGGTGATGTGTACCGAACTGAAACCCGACATGAGCGGGCCTGTGGAAGGCACTGAGAAGGTGATTATTCCCGAAGGTTCGGCTGTAGGCGAAGGCCACCACATGTATAAAATCAATGGCATGTACTACCTTATCTCAACCGACTATAAGCCCAACGGTCGCACCCTCTGCTCGCGTGCAAAAAATATCTACGGTCCTTATGAGAGTTGTGTCATCACGGCCGATGAGACCTTTGGCTACCATGCTGCTCCGCTTACCCAGTGGAAGGGGCGCATCGTGGACGATGGCTCTGAGTTTGAGATTCCAGAAGCCGACCCTGATGCCACCGCCTGTTCGAATATCCATCAGGGCGGCATCGTGGAAGACCAGTACGGACAGTGGTGGGCGCTGCTGATGATGGACTTCCATTCCATTGGCCGCACGGTGACGCTGGCACCCATGACATGGAAAGACGGTTGGCCCTTCGTAGGATTGGAGGGAAATCTCGGTCGTGCTCCGCGCACGTGGTTCAAGCCCGGCATGCAGCCTTCGTCTTCGGCTGTTGCGACTAAATCGCAACGCACAGAGAAGCGGGCATCGCAGCACACTGAGAAGCGGGCACCCTATGAGCGCAGCGAGACCTTCGACGGAAAGGAACTGGGACGCGTGTGGCAGTGGAACCACAATCCCGATGAGACCAAATGGAGTCTCAACGGCGGTCGACTGCGCCTTACGGCTCAACCCGCCAAGCAACTGATGTGGGCGCGCAACAGTCTTACCCAGCGCGTTATTGGTCCTGAATCGGTGGCTACGGTAGAACTTTATACCAGTGGTATGAAAGACGGCGATGTGGCTGGCTTGGGTAATATCAATGTGCCCTGTTCGTGGATAGGCATTGTGAAGCGAGGTAAAAACGTGGTGCTGCGCCACTACTGGCAGGCAGACAACGATACCATCGACGAGGAGGTGAAACTAAAGGGAGGTAAGATATGGCTGCGTATGATAGGCGACTACGACCGCGACAAGGCTATCTATGCCTATAGTGTCGATGGCAAGTACTTCCGGGAGCTGGGCGACACCATGCAGCTCTCTTATCAGTTGGTCACCTTCCAAGGCTCCCGCCATGCACTCTTCGCCTTCAACTCTAAGGGCAAGGAGGGTGGCTATGCCGAGTTTGACAACTTCACTGTGGAGGAGCCTAAGGCCGACCGCAGCAAGAACATACCCTATGGCAAGTCGTTCCGCATCATCAATCTCGCCACTGACAAGCCCATGTATGCTCAGCCCCACGGCTTGGTACATGATGCTAAGAAGAACCGCCATACGCGTGAATCCTATTTCCATATCATCGACAAGGGACAGGGCAAGGTCGTGCTGCAGTGCGAGGATGGCCGCTACGTGTGGGTCTCTGGCTTAGGCTTGCCAGGCGATGTGCGCCTGACGAAGGATGAGAAGCAGGCTGAGGTGTTCCTCTGGCAAGACTATCTTGACGGTGAGTTCATGCTTATGTCGATGCGCACCCATCTCTATCTGGGTAAGAGTCCTACCACGGGCAGTCCTTACTCGATGGACTTCAAGGGCTCTGACCCTGCCCGTCGCAATGGTGCCGTCTTCCGTTGGGAGGAGAGGTAAAAAACCGTGTTAATCTGTGGCCATCCGTGCCAAAAGAAATCTCTGTGCCTCTGTGGTGAGATATTAGTGAGTCTTTACATGTTTTTCGGACAAATACTGTTTAGTGCGCATTTCTCGCAATGAGGAGTGCGCGCTGTGCATACATAGCGGCCATGCAGCAGCAGCCAGTGGTGGGCGCGAGGCACATCGGAAGAGGGGATGTTTTTCATCAGTACTTGTTCTACCTTATACGGAGTGTCGTCTTTTTTCGACACCAAGCCCAGACGATGACTGACGCGGAATACGTGCGTGTCGACAGCCATTGCCGACTGTCCGAAGGCTACAGCCTGAATCACGTTGGCCGTCTTGCGCCCCACGCCGGGCAGGTCGAGCAAGGCGTTCATGTCGCTGGGCACCTCGCCGCCGTGATGCTCCATCAGGGCGCGTGCCATAGCCACCAGGTGCTTCGCCTTCGAGTTGGGGTAACTCACGCTGCTGATATATTCCAACACATCTTCCGCCTCTGCCTGCGACATAGAACGGGCATCGGGGTAATGGCGAAACAGTTCGGGCGTCACCTGATTGACACGCTTGTCGGTACACTGGGCACTGAGAATGACAGCCACGAGCAACTGAAACACGCTGCCAAACTCCAACTCTGTATTCACTTCGGGCATCTCCTGACGGAAGTGATCGAGCACTACGCGGTATCTTTCTTCTCTTCTCATTTCAAGATACAAAGTTACAAATAATATTTGATATACGCAAATTTTTGCAAAGAAAAAAAGAGCCACTTGTTGCAGCGTTACAGTGTTACAGTGTTACAGTTCCAAAATCAATTATGGAAAGGTCAAAAATTAACTCTATATTTATATATAAATATAGAAGTATTTTTTAGGGTATGGAAATGCCTTTGGAGAACTGTAACACTGTAACACTGTAACAAGGATGACCGCCCCGCGGCGCATTGCAATGGAAGCCTTCTTATTGGCAATGGGAAATCTTTTTATTGGCAATAAGGAAAACTCTGAAAAAAAGTGGGACGAAAATTCGTAGACCGCAACGAGAATGTTGTATCTTTGCACCGTCAATCGTGAGAGGCGCAGGGGCGAACGGCACAAACGCGGAGAGTGAATAGGGCAAACACTCGGAGAGAAGGGCACTTTTTCTAAGAATAATTTGCAGGAGACGCATGTTTTTAGTATCTTTGCATGCGTAATAAAGACTAACGAGCAACTATAAATATGGACGCACAACGTATCATGACATTTCTAAAGGCCGTGACGGTCAACAACAACCGCCCCTGGTTTCAGGAGCATAAGGCAGAGTATGAAGCCGTGAGAGCAGAGTGGGAGAGAGGAGTGGCCCAGGCTCTGGAACGCATCATCACCTTCGATGCCTCAGTGGGCAACCAGCGAGTGAAGGACTGCACCTACCGCTTCTACCGCGACACACGCTTCTCTGCCGATAAATCACCCTACAAGAACCACTTCGGAGCCTATATCAACGCAAAGGGTAAGAAAGCACTGCGCGGGGGCTACTATATCCACATGGAGCCCGACCATTGCCTGTTGGCTGTAGGCAACTACTGGCTACCCACCAACGTGCTGACTGCCTGCCGTAATGAGATGATGGCCAATGAAGAGACGTGGCTCAAAGCCGTGGAAAGCAAGGCGTTCAAGAAGTATTTCGCCACGGAGAAAGAGACCTACGGGTGGGAAGATTCATGGGATGCGGCACAAGGCTTCGGCCTGAACAAGTTGAAGACCTGTCCGGCGGGCTTCCCACGCGACTATGCTCATGTGAAATACCTCCGCTTGAAGGACTACTGCGCCTGGCACCACGTAGACGACAGTTTCTTTGAGGGCGACGGCTGGCTCGACGAGATGGAGCGCATCTTCAAGGCTGCGAAGCCGATGATGGACCTGATGAACAATGTCATCGACGACTATGAGTAACTGATAACAGACCTAAAACAATAATAACTATGTTGAGACAACTGATAGTATTACTGGCATGCATGGCTGCAGTGGGAGCCTATGCCGAACAGAAACCCGTGTGGCAAGACCCGCAGGTAAACCAACATAACCGCGAACCCCGACGTGCCCATTTCTTCGCCTTTGAGAATGAGACACTGGCAAAGACGGGTGACAAGGCAGACTCCAAGCGCTATCTCTCCATGGAAGGCACGTGGCGCTTCTCCTTCGTGAAGGATCACGACAAGGCACCCAAGGACTTCTTTTCACCGCAGTACGACGACTCACAGTGGGTCGACTTCCCCGTGCCGGGGCTTTTCGAGATAGAAGGCTTTGGCGACAAGACCTATAAGAACATCGGGTATGCGTGGTCGACAACCTTTGACAGTAATCCCCCCTACATCAGCGAGACCAACAACTACACCGGCTCCTATCGTCGTGAGTTCACGCTGCCACAAGACTGGCAGGGACAGGACGTCTACTTCCACGTGGGTTCGGCCACCAGCAACCTCAGCGTGTGGGTCAACGGTAAGTACGTAGGCTACTCGGAGGACTCGAAGGTGGCTGCCGAGTTCAATATCACAAAGTACCTGAAACGAGGCAAGAATCTCATCGCCATGCAAGTGATGCGCTGGTGCGACGGCTCCTATCTGGAGGACCAGGACTTCTGGCGCTTCACGGGAATAGCACGCGAGGTGTACCTCTATGCCCGTCCTAAGGTGCACATCACTGACATCGTCGTCAAACCCGACTATTACGATGGACGTGGATGGATCGACTATACCGTGGAGGTCAACCGACCATCGGGCGTCAACCTCGAAGTGGAACTTGCCGCCCTCGACGGCAAGACCATCTTCCGCCACGACGGACACAAGTGGCCCTACTACCACCACGAGAGCTTCGGACTGCAATATGATGATGTGAAACCCTGGTCGGCTGAGACCCCCAACCTATACAACCTC
>Ga0247609_10000766_pt1 | contig 41949 bp, 64 predicted proteins | sample 172DNAGHGlowgp2_FD_193487 | JGI IMG/M metagenome (GOLD analysis project Ga0247609, IMG submission 193487) | Sheep rumen microbial communities from Palmerston North, Manawatu-Wanganui, New Zealand - 1728 DNA GHGlow gp2 | ecosystem: Host-associated > Mammals > Digestive system > Stomach > Rumen ... | reverse complement strand
ACAATAGCATAAATCAATATTAGCACTCATCGTATAATATCTCTTATAGCATTCCATTTTATACTCGTTCTCAAATCTTCAATGGTTTGCTCTAACTCTATTTCTCTTTCAGATTTTTTTTCTTCTTCATCATTATATAAAGCATCATCTTGTATTTGTCTATTCATCTACCTTAATATTACTAAGTAAAAACTCCTCTAACTTATCTTCATCACATAAGGCACTTTCTATTAGTCGGAACTCATAGTCTTCTTTACAAACTTCTTTTCACATTCATTCTCTATAAAAATACCAAGCATATACTTGTGGTTTTACTAATTTATTCTCACACACGAATTGCCATAGTCAGCTTTCCATACTTGCTAATTCACGTATATTAAATTGTTCTCATCAAGTTCTTCATATGTCATCTCTAAAATAAGATATTAAGAAATATGGTTTATCTAATAGTGGTTTATGATATGTAATAATACATTTTCTATTATCCCTATCTACTCAAAATGGTTTCCACCCTCTTTGGATGAGAGTATTCAATAGCTGTTCTAATTTGTTTTCCATTAGTATAAAGTAATAATATAAAGTCTGATTAGCTAAACCTCAAATTGTATAAATAACAAGTGAATATAATCATAATAATCATAAATATAACCAGCATTATATCCTCTTTCTTCATTCTATTTCAAATAACTAATTAAATCTTCAATAGGTGTATCTGATATTGATAGTAGCATTATAATCTCATTACAAGCTCATTCATACTCTCATCTTAAATCAAAATCTGTAATAATCTTTCTAGCTTTATCATAAAATTGCTCTCGGTCTATCTTATCATTATCTACTAACCATTTAATAAATCAGTATTCTATACTTATTATCCATAAATATATTTTCCAGGCTCATACAGAACTTAAAGATATATATTTTGTTCAAGGATTATCTATGCTATCTTTTAGTTCCCATACGTCTGAATACTTTAATACATTACGGTTATACTCATTCAATAACTCTATAAGTTTTTCCATTTTGATTTTAAGTTAAGAATTAAAACGTTTATTATATATATCCATTAAATGTTTTGTTCAACTCAAGTCAAGTCATTTTCATTTTCTTTCCTTGACTATTTCTTTTAATCTCTTTTTCATTGTTGTATCAGTTATTCAAGCTATATATGTATCTATATCACTCATAACTACTTTTTTTACTCAAGTGATTTCATATCTGTTTATAAGCTCATCTCCAAATCTTATCATCTGAGGTCAATTATTTATAAGCTGTTCTAACTGCTCTAAAGTTGCTGTTGTTTGTATATCATCTCCATTTTTGCGAGTGATTATACACATCTCTTGATATTCTTTGATTTCTCACATTTTAATTAAGTTAAGTTATAAAACATTTATTGTTGGTGTAAATGTTTTTTGTATTTTTGATTTTGCTTGATTATATAATTCTGCATAGTTCTTATATATTGATTTAGGTCAAGACAATGCTCATCTGAAATATTTTATAGCCACACTCACTCTCAATACATTTAAAGCAAATTCAACCCTTGTTTGTCATATTTTCTCACAAAATTCTCAATATTCTTTTGCGGTTAAGATATGTTTTGAAAACTGCCTTTCCATATCTTTATTATAAGCTACTCATAATTCATCACATACATTTTTAATCTGATTTATTAAGTCGTTAATTTCAGCTGTGATTTCTTTTTCTTTTTTTGCGGAACTTTTTTCTTTTTCTTCTATGCTTGAATTGTTTAAAGATAGAGAATTGTTTTCACTAACATTTCAGCTTTGCTGTTCTTTATGAAATAAAGAATTTTCATTTGTAGTATTAGTAGTTGTAATATTATCTTGTGATTTTTCACAATACCCCTCTTGTGATTTTTCACAATAGGCATTGTGATTTATCACATTGCATATAGTAATATGCCTTTCATTTCATTTTGATTTGTTTATATCACTTTCAATATATCAATATTCTATCAATGCTTTTATTCAATTAGAGATAGTCCATTCTTTTACATCTAATTTTTCTCATAAGTATTTATTAGATGCTCGACAGTATCATTTTTCAGCACATAAGCTACTAATTAAGCAATACAATAGTTTTTGCTTGTCAGTAAGGTTTTTATCAAATAATACTACATTTGCCATTATTCAATATCACTCACTCATTAATCATTTTGTTGCCATTCTTCTATTTGTTTAGTAAATAAAACTACATAATAGGTCATACCTTATTTCTAAGCATATTTATTTCTGTTGTTTTTAGATTTACTATATATCTTATATCATCATCGCTCATCTTTATTTTTCATCTAAAATAATCTATAAGTTCTTCTTTATTCATATTATAAATATTTTTGTTTATATTCGGTAGTGAGTATCCCATTCTTCTAAATAAATTAAACATACATTTTAATTTATTTTTTGAATTTTCTTCATATATAAATTTATTATATTTTGGTTTATATTTTATAATCTCTGACATTTCTATATCATCTAATCAAATATTTTTATCTATTTCTACGTAGGAAAACTCATCAAATTCTTTGTCGTTTAGATGATTAAATATTCTTGTATATATATTTTCAGATTGTCATATATAAACTAATTCTCATTTACTAAATAAATAATAAATTCATCTTTTTTGTATATTATTTATCTTTATTCTTTTTAATATCTGTATATCTATATCCATTTTGTTCTATTGTTTAAGATATAAAAGCAAATTATCTATACTGTATCCTTCTTTTTGAGAATGTAGTATTACATTTCATAATCATTTCTGAATTACGCTCATTTTGTCTATTATAATTGGTGTATATAATTTTGTAAAGTGGTCTATAATCATCAGTTTTCATTTTCATTTATCTTTATGTAAAGTCAAAGTAAATCATTTTATTCAGTTATTTATCAAGTCAATTTGTTTTTGTATTGTGTTTTCTATCATTCTATTTTGATTAAGAATTAAAATAAAAAGCCCCTACTTGTTGTAGGAGTTTGTGTGTTTTATGTAAGTGTGTTAAACTCCTACCTAAAACACACATACAAGCAAGGACTTTTTTACTTTTACATCTTTACGAATTGCTACTATTATATAATCATTTTGTAGCATTTTTCAAGTCTTTTTTTGATTTTCTTTTTTGCTTTCTTTTTTGTAGTTCTCAAAAGGTATAAGCTACATTTTGTTGTTCTACAAATTGTTTATAAGTTATATAATCAGATTTTCAACTTTTTTTATAAAGCTCGTATTTTAAAGCGTCAAGCTCTTGTTTAATCATTGAATAATGATATAAAAGCTAAAAGTATAAAATATAATATTATTGCCATTTTGCTTAGTCCACAGTTATAGGATAAAATATTATTGTAGTTTTTCAATCATATTTTGAGATTATAATATCTTGTTTTATCATTTCCCTTTCTACATAAGTATCATCTGATTTGTCAACGTATCAGATTTTGATTTCTGTATTTTGGTCGTATTCTTTTAGTTGTTTTATAAGTTCTTTTAGTTTCATTTTGATTATTTAGTTAAAGTATAAAAGAAGTTATTTTTAGTTGTAATTTTAAATCAATAATCTTTTGGTTCTATTCAGAAAATAGTGTCATAAGGTTTTGATTTTTTTAAATCTCATACGAAAAAGTGATTTCAAAATTTTTCTATTTTGTAATTAGTAAATATTCTATATAAAGTCCATTTGTATCATTGTTTATCCCCTACATTTCATATTCTCAGATGTAGCTTATCTTTAATAAATTTGTTAAGTTCTATCATTTTAATAATAAGTTATAATATAAAAGTTATAAAGTTTTTCATAACATAATTCATCTTATCAAATCACAAAATCTAGTTCAATTTCTAGTATCAAATCATACTCAAATATATTTATCATTTACTTTTAAATGTAGTCAATTACTCCATTTTTCAAACAAGCAATTAGTACCATATAATTCTAATTTATAGAAATAATCTAGTATCTCATCTATAATACGTTGTTGAAATTCTACATTATCTAATCAATATCTTTTAATTAATTGACTTTTTGTCATTTTTTCTATTCTATCCATTTTGATTATAAGTTATAATATAAAAATTTATTTACAATAATTTTGTATCCTTGCCAATTCTTCAAGGATAAAACTTGTTCAATCTATTGTTCAATAATCTATTTCTCATTCTTCTATCATATCGTAAAGTTCAGCAATTCAATTAAAAATTGCGTCTAGTTGTTCTTTTTTTTCTTTTAATTCATTTTCTAATTTTTCACAATATAATTGTGATACAGTAGTTTTTTCTTTATTCATTTTTTCTATAAGTTATGATATAAAAAATCTTTTTTACATAGTCAATCTTTTATTCAATATTTTACATAATCATCATATTCAATATATCAATCATCTCTATTTTTCTTATCTATTGCTAGTATATCTCAAAAATAATCATCTACTTCTATTCTTTTTCAATTATATTTTATAAATCGTATTTCTAAATCTTTTATTTTATCATCATATAAGAAATTATGTTTATCTTTTTTACACATTTTGATATATTCTATCATATCTTTTTTTGTATCCGCAAGGTATCTACAAGATAAATCATCAATAAGCATATATTTTTTCATTTTAATAATCTGTTAAGCAATTAAAAAATCATTCTGTTAAGTAATAACAGTGTCAAGTATTAAATACTTGCAATTTAAATTTCATATTTTCTAATTCATTTTTATTATATTTATTTTGCAATTCTTTTATTAATTTTCTAAGATATAATTTTTGTATATGTAAATCATCATATATTTTTGTTTTATATCTTTTTTGATAAGTTTTTTGTAATCAATAAATAAGTTTTTCTAATTCTTGCATTTTAATATTTTTTAAAAAGTAAAATTTTAATAAGTTATTTTTAATTTTAATTTCAATAAATCATAATACAAGTATTGTCAATTTCATTTAATAATTTTTCAAGTCTATTAAAATATTTAATATAATCTTTTTTTGTATATCATTTTCATTTTGTTTTTACATTTTCTAAAAGATTTTTTTCTAAAACTAATTGATTTATCATTTTCAATCAATCAATAATACAATATTTTCAATCATTTGTTTTTTTCATTTTAATATTATTTTATAAAGTAAAATTAATTATTATTCATATATTCAATAATATTTTGTTTATCTCTATTTATGCAATATTCATTGCTTATTTTATAAAGTTTTAATAAATCTTTTTGATTTTTACAATATACAAAATCATTAAATCAATTTAAAACTGTTATTTTATATCATTTTTTAGTTTTTTTGATTTTAAAATTTTCTAAATATAATCAATTATAAATTCTAAACATTTTAATAATTATTTAATAAAATAAATATAAGTTTTACTAGGTACAACCGTTATGAAAAATAAAATAAAAACATTTTACAATAATAAATGTATAATTATTCATTTTTGATTATAAACTTGTTTTATTTTCATTTTCAATCAATAATAAACTAATAAAACTAATTATTAATATTTAAATGATTTTCTAAAATATCTTTTAAATGATTTAAACTATCATAAATCAATATTTCAATATCTTTATTTAATAAATATAAATCTTGTATTTTAAAATCTTTACTTGTATAAATTATTTTTCAAGTTTTTAAATCTATTGATTGATAAAAATATAATTCTTGAAAATCTTTATCATCAAGTTTAAATCATAATTCTATTTTATATCAATCTTGAAATTTTAGTTTAATACAATTAAATAATTGTATATTATTTTTTATTATATCTATTCGATTTTTCATTTTTACTAATAATTAAAATATAAAAATTACATATTTCTTTTAATTTCAAAATACTGTCAATTTCATAAATCAATATATTTTTCTTTACTTTTAGTCAATCGTAATCAATTATTTTTTCATTTATTCAAATTATAATATAATCAAATAATTCATTGATTTATATAATTTTTTATCATTTCTTTTGATTTTATAACAATTTCTAGTTCAGATAAATCTGAATTTATCCATAAATCATATTTAATTTTATTAAATAATATTCAATACTGAATATTCTGTTTTTTTCAAAAGGCTTGTTTTATGTAGTCCATTTTTAAAATAATTAAAATATAAAATTATAAGTTATTCACTATTTTTATATTATTATTTTTTATATAGTTTATTCTATCAATCATCATTTCATCAATATTATTGAAATTATTATTGATTTTATAGACTTTATCTCGTGCATTTTTTAAATCATATCATTTTTTATAAAAATAATTCATAATCGAAAATCATAATTTATAATTTTTATTCCTTTTAATTCTATGTTTTAATTCATTTTCAGCTTGTTTAAAATTATCAAATTTTTCAAAATTCAATGATTTTTCAGTCCATTTTCAATTATCCAAGATTTCAATAAATCAAGTATTATCTGAATAATTAAAAATCAATTTTCAAGTTATATTAAATAAATCGTTAAAAATTATAGTTTTTTTCATTTTAATAATTATTTATAAGATAAAAAATAATTTTCTTTTTTAATTGTTTTTGTTTTTAATTTTAATTCAAAATTGTATTTAATAAAAGAATAGTCAATAATATTATTATCAATCAAAAATTTATATAAATCTTTTATATTATTAAATATTTTTGTATTATACATTTTGTTTTAATTAAAATATAAAATTTTGTTTTTGTTTTTAATTTTTGTTTTAAAATATCATTGATTTTATCAATCAATCAATATTTCAATCAAAATTTTCTTTTATACAATATTTCAATCAAGTATTTAATACTTTTAAGGCTTTATTTTTTCAAAATCAATCAAAAATAATATTATTATCAATAATTAATTTATATGTTTTTTTTCATTTTATATTAATTTTTTCAAAAATATTAATTTTTCAATTTATATAACTATATCTATTCAATCAATTATATCAAAAAATCTTAAAAAATATAGTATTATCAATATTATTTTCATTTATCATTTTAATAAATAATTAATAAATAAAAATCAAAAAAGCAAGCATAAAAACTTGCTTTTATAAATCATAATTTAAAACAACTTTATATTCACTATAAGGCGTATTAAAAAATCAATCTTTTATAATTTTTTCAATATCTTTTGTTTTTTCAAAAACGTTTGATAAATATTCATTTAAAAATAGTTTTAAATGTTTACTTGTAGTTTTTGAATAGTTATAATCATTTCAAAAAGTTATAACCTTATTGAAATAATCAATAATACAAATTGTACTATTATATGATTGAAAAATACTTATTCAATCTTTATCAAGTACAAATTGATTTAAATGATAAAAGTTTTTAACTTTAAATGTTGTTGTTTTCATTTGTGCAATAAGTAAAGAATAAAAAGTGATTTATTTATTATCACGCTTGTATTATAATATAAAATGTCTAAAAAATCAATACAAAATATAAAAAATCATATAACTTTTAGTTATCATATAAAAACATAGTTCAGAATTGATAAAACTATTAAAAAGATATATTAAAAAATCAAAAAAAATTTGACAAAATAAAAAAATATATAAAATATAAAATCAAAAAATTCTAAAAAATTCTAAAAAATTCTAAAAAATCAAAAACATATAAAACATAATAAAAAGAAAATCAAAAAGAATAAAAAATCAAAATAAAAGAAAATCTAAAAAAATCTAAAAAACAAATAAAATCTAAAACAATTAAAAAATCTAAAAAAGAATATAAAACAAATTGATTGAATAATTGAATAATAAATAAATACATATAATTAATATAATATTATAATATAGTGAATAATAAAACATTATAAACATAATAAACTATTAATTAAAAAACTATTCATAAATGATATATACAAAAACAAGCAATAAATAAGATATTTTCTTTTTTGCTTTTTATTTTCTAAAGAAGAAAAGCCAAAAGCCCCACCCATCAATAAAATTTTTGACAGTGATTTATTTATCAGTGTTTGACTGCTATTTCAGAAAAAATTTTCACGGACGGAGGAGGGGTAGCAACCCAACGCACAGGTGAATAATTTCAATAGTATACTGACGGGGGCTCTGCTGGAAAAAACAATTTACTGACAAAAATATCAGTAAAATAAACTTTCTTTCTTTTTCGCTTGCAATGCGGTACAAAATAGATATAAAACAACTGACATTTATATCAGTTTCACAGTTAAGAACTATGCTTAGAACGTATAAGAAAAAATCAGATATATTAGTATCGTTGGGGAAAGCATCGGATGATACGAGGTATTTAGATAGAGCTATGGAGAGAGGAGAAGTAGTTAAGTTGAATATTAACTGAGTAGATAGCTATGCTATATATAAGGAGGTAGAGAAATATTTTTTAGGGATACTTGTAGGGGAAGTAGAAACAATTTCTGAGGCGTTAGAAAATGTTTCAGATAATTCAGAAGAATTAGAGGAAGCACAAGCTAATGTAGAATATTATAAGAATGAAGCAGAGGAAGCTAATGACAAGGTAGTTGCATTAGAGAGTGTTTTAGATAATTTAAGAGCAAAGGGGTTAGATATAGGCTATGCAAACGAGTAATTTATTTCTTAATTATATATAAAGATGGAGAACGAATTAACTTTGGGTTTCAGAATTGTTTACAATGTAGAAGACCCTAAAAAAGTTCCTTTAAAACCAGATGGAGATTTCGTAGATGTGATTAAATTCAACGTCGCAGAGATGATTAACCAGATGGACGGAATGAGAGCAGAGAGCGAAAGCCCAGACCAAAAAAGATTATGCTCTATTGCTATAAGCAAATTAGAGGAGGCTTGTATGTTTATGGTAAAGGCTTGTAAGTATGATGTTTAATCGCCAGAATTTTCTGGCTTTTTATTTTTTCAAATAAAATAAATGGCTGAGTTTTTAGATGTAAACAACAAAAACAACCACGCTGGAGTGGAGAGGAGAGAGGCTTCAGAGAGAGCTGAAGCATTACTTAAACTTATAAATGAATACAGAGTGTATTCGCATAGGTTTGAGAGTTTACCCACTTGGGATGTATTAGAGTTTTTGAGTAAGCTAGAGAAGGAGTTATTTAATAGATTTGGGGAAGATGTAGAGAATGGGGAGATAGATAAGTTAAGGAATGAATATTTCTTAGTCTTTGGGAAAAAGCCTTTTATGGCTTGGGGAGTAGAAGATTTGAAGAAAAGGATAGAACAAGGGAGGCTAGAAGGGGGAACAGAAATTTCAGAAAAGACTTTACATTCTAAAAAAAGTAGATGGAAGTAAAAAGAGAGAACGCACCTAAGAGATGACCTAACGAAAAAACGAAGAATTTGGTTGGGACTAGAGAGATTATTAGGGACTGAAAGCCTTGAAGTTGAAAATATAAGTGACCAGACAGATTAGCTGTAAAGAAAGGTCTAACAGAGAAGCAGAAGGCTTTTGTAGATGAGTATTTACAGTCACATAATGCTACTGCTGCTTATAGAGCAGCTAAAGGTACTTTAGGGAATAGGGAAGAATGGATAGATAGTGATAGACCTAACTGAATGCAGATGAAGAAGGTAGAGAAGGTTAAGGAATATCTTATACAGAAATTAGCAGACGATGCTGAGTTATGTTTAGAGCTTCAGATGGAAATGATACAGAATGAAGATATACCAGCAGCTGTTAGGATGGACTGAATAAAGGATAGACTTAATAGATTATGAGTATGAAAGCAGAAAGAAGAAAGTACAGACTTTACTGGTATTTGAGAAGTTACTATTACTATTAAACATAAGCAACCAGAGATAATTGAGGGAGAAGTTTTAAATGCTGAAGATATAAACGATGCCAAAACTACAAGCGATTAAAAAATGAGAAAAATTTGGAAAGCTGACTGCTCTATGAGAAAGTGAGCATAGACCTGTTTGAAAAGTATCTCTATGGTACGATAAAATGCAGTGTGAATGTTGAAATACTGTATGGGTAAGGAGAAATAATTTAAGGTCTTGAAAGACTAAAAGTTGCTGATGTATTACTTTAAGTAGAAACTGAGAGAGCGGTACAAGATTTTTCAATATATATAGATGTATAGTTAAGAGATGTAATAACCCCAAACACAATTATTACGAAATATATGGTTGAAAAGGTATAAAATGCGATTGGGAAAGTTACGAAGACTTTAAGAGAGATATGTACGATAGTTATGTAGAGCATTGTAAAAAATTCTGAGAGAAACAAACGAGTATTGATAGGTTAGACAATAGCAAAAATTACAATAAAGAGAATTGCAGATGGGCTACTTGGAAAGAGCAGAACAACAACCAAAGTAGGTCTGTTAAATATTATTGGCATTGAAAGGAACTTTGATTATCTCAAATTTACGATTTAGCTAAACCAGTTGTATCTCGCACTGTATATTATACAAGAGTAAGGCAGAATTGATGGGATATAGATAAAGCATTAATTACTCCTAGTAAATGGGGGAAAAATTTATAACCAATTTATAACTAACAAAGAACTATGGCTAAACTTTTTACACCACAATTTGAGCTTACAGAGAAGCAGTTAGAGGCTTGGGAGGCTCTTACAGATAATATTCATAGAAATATCTGATTTGGGGGTTGAGCAGGTTGATGAAAGAGTTTCGTTTGAACTATGTGGTTATGGTATATGGCTATGAAATATCCGTGAACAAGATGGTTTATAGGTCGTAGAGAGCTAAGTAACCTAATGAAAACCACAGTTAATACATATTATAAGATGTGACAAATCTATGAGATACCTAAACAGTTTATGTGAAAGCTGGACAAGAAATACAATATAATTAGATTTGAGAATTGAAGCGAGATATTGCTTCTGGACTGTGCTACTCAACCAGCAGACCCATTATTTACAAGGTTTTGAAGTTTGGAATTGACTTGATGATTTATAGATGAAGCTAACGAAATTGATGAACAAGCTATTACTATCTTAAAAACTCGTATAGCCAGACAAAAGAATAGGGAGTATTGACTTATTCCAAAATTGTTACAGACGTTCAATCCGGACCAGTGACACGTGAAAAGGACTTTCTATACGCCACGAAAGTCTTGAACATTGCCAGAAGATACGATATTTATTCCTTCATTAGCAACAGATAATGATTATATAGACCCAGAGTATATCACACAGCTTAGGAACTCAACAGATGAGATTACTAAACAGAGGCTTTTATACTGAAACTTTGACTGGTCTTGAGATGCTGGAAAGCTATTTAGGCACGATGAGATAGAAGACTTGTTTGAAACTAATGTAGAAAAGAAAGATACAACTTATATCTCAGTGGATGTTGCTAGGCTTGGGGACGATAAAACTGTTATTTGTATTTGGAGAGGCTTAGAATGTATCAAAATCTTACATTATGATAAGAATACTATTGATGATATAGCAAATAGAATAAAAGACTTAGAATACTCTTATTGAGTTGCTAGACATAATATAGTAGTAGATAGCGACTGAGTTTGAGGTTGATTAGCAGATTTGTTAAGATGATGTACTAACTTTGTTAATAATTCCAGACCTTATAGATTTGAGCCAGAGAAAAAGGGACTTATCCTTAGAAACTATGCAAATCTAAAAGCTCAATGCTACTTTAAACTTAAGGAAATGATGGAAAAGAGGCTTATAAGGGTATATGCAGATTGAGTTATTAGAGATAAACTCTCTGAAGAATTAGAAAATATCTTTATATCTGGTATAGATACAGATGGAAAGGTTAAAATAGAGGATAAAAAAGACCTCAAAAGAAGAATAAACCGCTCTCCAGACTTTGCAGATGCTATTATGTTTAGAATGATATTCCTAGTTCAAGAAACAGAAGCCAACAGCGAGATAATCACTGGTACTTATGAGATAGATTATGATGATTTGTTATACTAGAATTAAATAAAATAAAAAAGCCACAGATTTCTCTGTGGTTTTTTAGAAGGTTTTATTGAGAGCAAGCAACTGTGTGCTTGTTTCGTATGTGACTATATACATACCATTATTAATCTGTATATCAAGTATTAGCATCTTACTAATTACTTTCAAGGTTGAGCTTCTAGTCCTATCCTCAAAACCTATCCTATATACAGCTTTGAAAATTTTTTAATAAGCATTTCAAAACTTTTCACAAATTTTAGTTTGTGATGTATATAGTCGGTTTTCAGATAGGCACAGCTCTCGAGTTGCTGCTACTAGAATTGATTTACTTTTCAAGTATATCGCTTCTCAGTGGCCTATTCTATCTTAGACCTATCCATAACTAAGATAGACAATGGGTTTATTCATTGCTCGCTCTATTATATAATGAAAAAAAATTAAAAATCAAGAGGAATTTTAAGATTTATTTCAAAATATGTCAAGATATAAAACAAGAACTTACTTGAATTACATAATATTATAGATAATCAAGTGGGTAATAAAGTTTATATTTCCATATATGGTATGAAAATAACAGACGTGTTAGACCAAGAAAACATAGATAAACTCTTAGCTCAAATTGATAGAGAGTATCAAGAATGATTTGATTATGTTGTAAACAAGAGAAATCAATATAGAGATAGAGTTATCAGATGGAATAAACAAGCAAAAGACCCAAATAAAATCAATGTCAATATGATAGCGAACGCAGAAGATGTGCTTATCGCTTCTTCTTATACTGACTGACTTACAGTTAATTTCGCATCAGCAGATGGTTGGGTATCAGCAGATAAAGCAGATAACCTTAATTATATGGCTGAATTTGACAATAACGACCAAGATTATCAGCAATTATACTACCAAAAAGAGCAAGATAGATACTTCTTCTGAGTAGGTATTAGATATAGATATGGTTGGGACGATGTTAAAAAGATGCCTAAGTTTATGGTTATCAACCCTTTAAGCTGGATACCAGACCCTATCCCTACACAAATGGGTAGTTTTGATGGTAGTTGATATAGATTTCACTGATTTGAGTTTACTACATCTATTGTTGACTTAATCGCTGACTGAAGCTATGATAAAGAACAGTTAGATAAGGTAGTTTGAGCTTACTTTAGTCCAGAAACACAGCAAAACTGGGTAGCTTATGCTTCTGCATATAACTATGTAATGCCAACTTGCTGTGATGACCTAAAAACTAACTTCTCTTTAGATGTTTATCATCACTTTACTAACTTTGATGGTAAAAAATATGTAGTTACTCTTACAAATGCTAGAAGAACTGTACTTAGAATAAAGGAATTAAAGCCAGTATTAGAGGAAGAAAAGAAAAACCCTAATATGATAGAGTTCCCTATCGTTCTAAACTACTGGAAACCTAGAAGAAATGACCCATTTGGAGAGAGTATTTGTGATAAATTGGATGATAAACAAATCGCAAAGACAATATTATTCAACTTAAATATCATAAAAGCTAAAAAAGAAGCTCTAGGTGGAGATTTCATCTGGAACTCAAGGCTTATTAAGAATAAAGACGATATCCTTAAACCTACAACAAATGGTAGAAATATCTTTGTTGATACTATGGAGAACTTACAGAATGTTGGTATGGAGTTGCCTAGAAGCCAAATCAAAGCAGATAGCATAAATATGATTACTGCTCTTGAAAATGAGGCTATGCACGATACTAATATTGATAGTTTACAGCAAGGTATCGTATCTGGAGGTAGAACTACTGCCACAGAAAGCCAAATCGCTCAAGCTAACTCTAATATTATTGGACTTCTTAACAATAAAATCAATGCTTGGGGAGATAAAAGGTTTTGGTTTGAACGATGGAAAGGTTATCAAGAGAATTTCTCAGAAGTTGATGAGAAATCAGTTGTTATCGTTAGTAACTTTGAGATAAAATCTTTCCCTATCAAAAAGGATGACTTCTTTACTAAACAAATGCCTCATATTATACTATGAACTAAGGCAGATTTGCAGTCAAAGAACGAAAAAGAGCAGATATTCCGAGATAAATACTTATGAATGGTGCTAAACAACCCTACAACACCAGATGTATCAAAGAGAATAGCTCAAAGAATGTGTTTCAGATGTAACTGAAAGACACCAAATGAGATAAATGTACTTGTTCCTATGGAAAATGATGAAACAGTGGCTATCAACTTTGTTGAAATGATAAATCTTAACCAAGTTCCAAAGTCAATGTTCCAATATCCTAAAGAATATCTTAGAACTTTCTGGGTATATTTCCAGAAAGCTGAGAATACTAAAGCTAAAGATGTAGTGTTACAAGCTCTTAGAAATGCTATGGTAAGACTGCCTTTACAACAGCAAGTAAACCCAGCATTTACAGAGATGGCTAATAGTTCTAGTAATATTGCAATGAGCCAAGCTATGCAAAATGCTGATAAAAACATCGTATCAAGGCAAGATTTGATACCTTGACAGTGAAGTGCTACTGCTGCATCAATTATTTAGTTCTTAATATTATTAAGATGGTTAAACTCTTAAAAAAGAAGAAAGTAGAGAAGAAAGTGGAGAAGAAAATAGAAAAAGAACCAAAAGTAGAAGAAATCGTAGAATTAGTTGAAAAGTTATCTTGAAGTGCTGAATTAGCAGCAAAGATTAACTCTATTATGAGAAAGTAGTTTTATATCCTATATATATAACAATGGCATTAAAGAAAGAAGTTAAGAGAAGATATTGGAACTTATCATCTATTGACGAGTTAAAAGCATTGATAGTTGCATACTTCTTATGAGATTAGTTTTTATCTAATAATTATATATAGAATGAGGGAATTGATTATTAAGCTTGAAAGCTTGAAAGAAAGCAAAGAGCGAGAAAAAGCTGTGGCTAAACTAAGAGAAGCACAGGAAGAAAAAAACAAGAAACTCTTAGAATGAATATCAGATGAAGAAAAAGGTTATGACACAAATTATTACTCTGAAGCTGATATGATTAGACACGAGATTAAATTCATTAGTGAATTAATCTGAGGTCTAAAGGTAAAAGACAAAGAAACTAGAGAAGCTCTAGTAGCAGACTTAGAAAAGTCAATGAACTGGAGAATTAATAGACTTCTTTGAAAAACACACGAGTATAAGTTAGATAATATAGTTTATGAAGATGCTTACACAACTGAAGACTTATACAGAGCTGAAAACCGATGGATAGAATGTTTTGAAAATCTGCCTACTAAACTTGCTGAAGAATTAAAAGTTAAAGAAGGACAAATTGAAGAAGTTAAGGACGCAGAAATTCAAGAACAACTTGACGCTCTAAGTTCATTAGAGGTCGATGGTCTTTAAGAGATATACAAGTCGAGGGTATTATATTAGTAGTGCAGCCAGCCTAGTTGTGCTACCAAATATAATTGTAACTCCTTCGCCCTAGTATAAGGCACATTTTATACTTTAATTGTTACGATTATGCCAACACAAGATGAACTCATCCAAGCTGAATTGGATGGAACTATTGAGGAGTTGGAAGCTAAAGCTGACGAGCAAGAAGCCGAAGAAACTCCAGAAGCCGAAAAGGCAGAAACAGTAGAACAACCTACTGAGGATGTTAAGGAAGAAGTAGAACAGCCTAGGGAAGAACCTAAAGCTGATACTACAACTGAAAAACAGTCTTCCGTTATGAAACTCCTAAAACAAAGGAACGAAGCAAGAGCAGAAGTTGAAAAACTAAAAGCTCAAGCTAAAAGTACAGCTGAACTTGAAGCTAGACTTAAAGAGCTAGAAGAAGGTATAGCTGCACAAGAACTAGAGAAGGAAGCTCAAAAAGAAAAAGCTGACTTCTATGAAAAATACCCTAGTGCCAAATGACACGAAGAAGGTATTGAAAAGATAAGAACTGAAAAGGACTTATCGTATAGTGAGGCATTTCAATTATATGCAGCACAAAACGACCCTACATTGCTTATGGACGAACAATATAGGAATAAGTCGCAATCTTGAGCAACTCTTACTTGAGTGCCGAAAACAGAAACTAAAGTTAAAGAGCCAAAAGCCGTTTCAGACTTTAATGAAATGAGTGATGATGACTTCTTAGCTTGGAGTGACTGAATGGCAAAAACGGAAAGAGCTGCGGCAGGATATATAAAGTAGTCCAACTGTTTTAACCCTTTATTTAACAAACAATGGCAAACAATTTAGATGCTTTTAGTCCAGAATACTGGAGTGCAAGAACTCAAAGACTTTTGAAGAAAAAGTTGATTGCAAGAGAGATAGCTTCAATGGAAGAACAAGCTACTCTTAGAGATGGAGATATGGTACATAGACCATATTACTCTGATGTTGTAGTTAACAACTACACTAAAGGAGTTGATGTAACTGTACAAGATGTATCAGCTACTGACGAATATTTAGTAGTTAATAAGTCAAAAGAAGCTACTGTATATATCGATGAAATCGATGTTAAACAGAACAAATACGACGCTGCTAACAAATACATCGACCGTATGACTTATGCTTTGAAAAAAGACATCGATGGTGCTTTCTTACAAGAAGTATTGAACGCTGAATACACTATGGATGATGGAGATATGGGTGGAACTGCTGGAAGCCCAGTAACTGTATCTGTTGCTAATGTATTCAAACTATTCACTCTTACAGAAGCTAAAATGAATGCTAACGACATCGAGGATACTAAACCTTGGTTCTTCGTTATCACTCCAGATGTTAAAGCTAACATCCAGCAAACTAACTTAGTTAACGGTTTCAACCAAGCTGATGCTGCTTTAAGAGGAACTCTTAAAGGAATGGGATACTTAGGAACTTGGGGTAACTTCAATATCTTTGTTTCTAACAATGTAGCTCACTCTAATGTAGTTACAGTTTCTTCTTTAGCTGCTGCTGATACATTAACTATCAATGGTGCTAAAATTACTTTCGCTGCTGCACCTGCTGCTGCTGGAGAATGTAAACCAACTGCTGCTGCTTTAATCGGAATGATTAACGGAGTAATGGGAACTGATGGAGATTACGTTGAATTTGCTGCTGCTGACAGAGCTAAATTACTTTCAGTAAATGCTAAAGCAGTTGCTAACGGTTCAGACGTAGAAATCGTTACTGCTGGTTCAGTTGCTTATGCTCAATCTGGAGTAACTCTAGGAGGAGAAGTAGCTCACTGCTGGGCTGGACAATACGGATGTTCTGATATGGTTATCCAAAAGGATGTTGCAGTTCAAAAGAACAAAGAACCAAAAAAGACTGGTTACAACTATCTTTGTTGGACTTTGTACGGAATTAAAACATTCACTGAAGGTGCTAAAAGATGTATTAAAGTTGATGTTGCTTAGTCCCTCATTCTCTTATATAGTCGGCTGTCCTTGTGGCAGTCGGCAAATATAAGATTATGGCTTTATATCTAAACAAATCTTAATGAAACCATCTGAAATAATCAAATTAGCAAGAAGACAAACTTGATGTACTGAGGACATAGTAACCACAGAAGAAGCATACAAGTTTCTTAATTTCATTATAGAAGACTTTTGAGCAGACATAAGGAACTCTGATAGTTGATATTGATACGATGTGCTACAAATACCAGTAGTATGATGACAAGTTCAATATACTTTCACAGAAACTCCTTGAATTATGTCTGAAAAGTTCCCTATGCACAAAATACAAGCTGTGCGAATTAAAAAACCAGACTGAAAATGGAGAGATTTGCCAGTTCATTTCGTTGACAAAGTAGATTTAAACAGGCTAACAGAATTAAAAGAACCACTTGCTTGTTTTATAACAAGAACAGAGCTTAATTTAATTCCAGCACCAAAGGAAAGCACGATTATGGAAATACGATGATTTGATTATAACCCAATCATCCAACCAAACATTTGGACTATTACAGTAAATAGCAACAACTATACAAGAAGTCCAGATAATGATGCTGAATGAACACCATACCCTTATGCTTGGGAGAGAAATAACTGACAGATTATCTATACAAATAATTTACAGCCTACTACTTGAAATGCTTATGAAGATTTCCAATGAACTACATTAGCTTGAGCTATTAGCGATTATGATGTAGAAATCACAGATAAAGAAGAAAATATATTTATTGACAAAAGATGGCATTATATAATTGTAGAATGACTTAAATATCGAATGTATGGTAATATGTGAGTAAACTTTGAAACTGCTAGAAATAATTGTAGAGCTTTCTACGATAATGAGAAGATTAAGGCTATACAGAACATAGTAGATAGATGACAATTAGCCGATACAGCATACTTTCCAGATTTAAACTTTCTTAACTACTAATCAATGGCAGATACAACAAAAATATGACCTATATTTAGATGAGCAAACGGAGGTCTATCTGATGACCTCTTTACTGGTATCAAAAATTCCTTCTATTTCTCTAATGATATGGAGATTAGACAAGATGCTAAAAGTATCTTCCCTAAACCAGTCCCAGCTTATGCTGACGCTAATAAATGAGTTAATATATGAGATGGTAGTTCAAGCAATCATAATGTAATCAATGTAACATACTCTGCTAATGATGCTGGTTGGCTTATATGTACTGATAGAAATATATATCTACTTGATGTAGATTGAGTTACTGTAACTCTGTTATGTACTATGTCAGAAAATATATGTGATTTAGAGATGTTTAACTGATATATTTATGTATCTACAATAACTAAATTATATTATAAAATAGATAATGGTGGTAACTGGACTGATATGGCTTCAGCAACAGATGCTTCTGCTGTTAATTACGGAGTATGTGCAGAGCCATTGCAGAATAACTGATGGCATCCATTATATGCTTCTGATACTGTATTATGTGTATGAGATACAAACACAATGTGGTATATCTCAAGAGAGATATATAATTCATTAGAGGAATGATTTGTGTTGCAGACTTGATACTATATCAGATTTATTACGGAATTATGATGATTTATAAGAGCTGTCGCTGTTAATGAGCCTTATGGTAGTGAGGTATTACTTTGGGATAAGGTTAGTGCAGCGTTAGCAGAGGTAATACCTTTAGAGTGATATAGTATCATACAAGCAGCAATATACAACTGATACTTATACTTATTAAGTAATAAATGATTAGGTTTATTAAACTGATACCAATATTATTTGCTAAAGAAAGTTGATTGAGAAGTAGATACTACCACTAAAAACTGAATGTGTGTGTATGATGATAAACTATTCTTTATCGCAAATGATTGAATATATATTTATTGAGCAAAAAACAAAAACTATGCTGATGTGCTTTGACTTTGGCATAAGGTAGAGGACTGATATAAATTATGAGCTATTGGTAGTTATAAATGATGAATAATGATTACAAGGAACTATAAAAACGTTTCTTGATGAGCTAATATACCTATTAGAGTAGGAGTTAATGATGGTTTGGCTACTACTTGAGAATTACAAACAATGTGCTATTTCTGAACGAGTATGTCAGAAATTAAACAGAGTATGTATCTAAGAGTTTGATACCATATACCAACACAATGAACAGAAAGCTGAAACATACATATCTATTATAGAACTGAGGCAGATGCTTATGATGATGTAGCAGAAGACTGGCAATGGCACGAACTTACTAAACCAGACTGACTATATGCAGACTGGGATATGAGAAGTCCATTTGCTACAACTCTTAAACTTAATTGTAGATTTCAATGGATACAGTTCAAGTTTGTATTAACTAACTGTGTTTATGATGATAATTGAACTACAAAAACTAAAGATACTAATTTGTATAGTGCAGATTTATATTATAATGTAATGCTTGACTAATGTGAGTATTAGAGGCACGAAAGGATGCAGAAAAAGTATGATTTCCAATTATTTGAGATGAAGAAAAAGACGCTTCAAACGTTATAGATTATAATATACACGAAGAAATAACAATAGACACAAGTTCTGTATTTAATGCTAACAATGATACTACAACTGGTATGGCTAATGTAATACCTTGAGTTAATGCCCCAAAACTTATAAAAGACACATCTATTTATGAACCTAACCCAGTACAAAGAACAGTAATTCAGACAATGAGATGAACTGCGACAGAGTATGCAATTCATCCAGATAGCCCTAGCACTTGGATAAGAGATTTTGTTACGCAATCTTCAGAATGAACTAAACAATTTGAATACTTTGATAGTCCAGATTGAATTATGTATAGCTGAATGCAAGCACCTTATAGATGAACTTATGAAATACACGCAAAATATATAGGTACTTCTTCTACTTATCATTATGACAATGACTGGAGAATTGTTAAATGATGATACCCAGACGATATAACTATACATACATCATCTACACCTAACAGCTCTACATCTTTTGAAGAAACATTTACTGTTGACCTAAATAAATGAGATTGTATAGCAGTATTTATGACTATGGTAAAATGATGAAGCTACTTTTCAGAAAAGCCACGAATAGAAATGACAATAACAAAAACAGCATAAAGTCAATACAAAAAACAAAAGAATTATTGAAAATTAACTATTTACAACTAATTATATCCCTAAGGGAATTTAGCCTTAAATAATAATAAATGGCAACAAGAGCAGAACAATTCGCAAAATCGCAAGATGCTTTAAAAAACGCTTGAATAGATATAAATAAATATAATGCAGCTATTGCTAGCGGTTCTTCAGTAGAAGACGCTATGAGAGCTGGTTGATGGACTTGACAAAAGGCTAAAGCTACAAGTCCTAGTGTACAGCAAACAACAGTAAATAAGGTCAACGAATTAAACAACAGAGTTCAAAATACTCAAAACAGTATAAACGAAACAATGGATAGGCTGAACTCTATGAGTTCTCAAGTAGCTCAAAACAATAGTAGAAATTTTCAAGTAGGTACTTGAGATGTAGCAGAAATGCCACAGCAACAAAAAGCCCAGTCAGTACAAACAAGTAATGATAGATTAGCAAAGGCTTGGCAAGGTTTAGATTATGAAACTCAGCAAAAGAAGTTGAACGCTATGGCTTGATTAAAAGATGCTCTTGCTCAAAGAGGTATAACATCCAAAACTCAGCCAACTACAACTACTCAGCCTACACAAACTACTCAGCAAAGAACCTCAACAGTTCCTACTGCTAAACAAGCTCAGTGGGACTATCAAGACAATTCTCAAGCTAGAATGAACCAAATAGCTGATAATCTAAACAATTATAAGCAGACTATGCCACGATTGTTTGATGATGCTTCAGCCTTTTATAGTTTCTTTATTGACTGAAATAACAGAAGCCAAGAACAGATAGACTTTCTTTGGGACTACTTTAATAAAGCTCAAAAATTCTGAAAATATGATAACCTTTCTCCAGATGCTATATGAACTTGATTAGCAAATGGTACAATTCCAGAAGATTATCTAAACAACTTAAAAACAACAGACCCACAGAAATATCAAGAAGTTATGGCTGCGAAACAGAATAGAGAAGATACTATCAAGAATGAGAGTTTTCTTAATGACGCTGCTACAATGGCTTGAATAGAATGATGGGAGAGTGCAAATGTATATCCACAGCAAATTGAATGGGCTTGGGAACAGTGACTTTGGGTTGATGAAGATGAAAATCGAGTAGAAGACCGCATAGAACATTATGCTACTGAAGAAGAAAACAAGTATCGCAAAGGACTATCAGACCTTGCTGCTAGAAACTTAGATATAGATAATACAGTTAAACATACTTATGAAGATTATGTAAAAGCATACCCTTGAGCAACTAAAGCTACACTTATGGCTATGGCTCAAGATAAAAATGCTGATTTGCTTAGAGAGAAAGAGAACAATCTTGTTGAGATGACTAGATTACAATGATATGTAGACTATATGCAAGAAGAAAGGTTTGAAATGAATAAAGCTGGTGCTGATAGTATTGCACAGCTTCAGAAAAACTTGTGAATGTATTATCAATATTCTCCACAGTGAATAGCTGAATTAGCACAAGCTAAATACTGAGCTACTAATATTACATTAGACCAAGCCGATAGTTGAAATGAAACTCAAAAGCAAATGGCTTTGCAGTCAGTATTGGATGATTATTATGCTAAATATGGTAGCATTATCCAAAGAAGTGAACAACAAGTTATCAACGATGTTATAGCTTACGCTAAGAAGAATTGAATTTGATTAGCACAAGCTTTACAAGAGGACTTTGTTAAACCATTACAACAGAAGCCACAATTTGCTACATTATCTACTGGATGAAGCCTTACATCTGATAAATGGGCTAAGCTTAATGATAATACATTATATAATGTTACTACTTGAGAAACTATAAGCACAGATTGATGAAATGTAAGTGTGACTACAAGTAGATGAGAAACGATTACACCTATTTCTTCAGCATCGAACTCAGAAACCACAAACAACTTAATGAGCAAATATCCTATTTGAAGTTCATATAAGAATTGAGAATGTTGAGAGCTTATGAACTTAGATGCTTCTAGTTCTGGTTCTAACATTCATTTCTGAAGCAATTTATCAGAAAAAACAAAGTGGATAAATAGAGAAACTTATGAATGACCTCAAATATGAGCTTATGTAGTTTTTGACTGGTCTAATAAGCCTTGAGCTTCTGAGAAGATGCAAAAGTATTGACACGTATGAAAGGTTGTTTGAATGTGAGATTGATATATTGATGTACGAAATCAGAATGGTACTAAATCTTGACAGATAACAGTTGATAGATATCCTCTAAAAGACTATGAGAAATATATAGCTTGATATGTTGACCCAACAAAAACAGAAGACTATTGATATTGGGGAAGCCCACTAGACGACCAATTCGCTGCAATACAAAATGCCAGTTCAAAACTAAATAAAGACCAAAAAGAAGCATTAGATTTCGCAGATAGTGCCTATATGATGATGTATAAATTAGCAAGCAGTTGAGATTTGGACTATTTCTTGAGAAGCCCAGATTGACAGACTGTAATGTCTAATTATACAGCAGCACAGTTTTCAAATAATGCAAGCTACACAGAAGACCAAATATTAAATACATTAAAAAATAATGTTACAGACCCTAGAGTATTATGAGTAGTAAATGATTTAATGACTATTATAGAAAAGAAGCTAAGATGGACATCTTGAGCAGCAATATCTGGTAGTGAATGGAACTCTAACTCTAAGATGCTTATACCACAATGATGAGAAGACTATAATACTAAATTTAGGAAATTCCAAACATTTGAATGAGAATACCTTAAGAAGCCTTTTGACACTATGTGAAGATATGCTTGAGTAAATACTAATTATATCCCATTATTTGATTGAAAATCTCCATACTATACTAAATATGTAGTTAGTGCAGAGCAAGAAGCTGATGAAGCTATTTAATTTACATTATTACACATTTCTATGGAAACAACTTGACTATGAACAGATGTTAGTTCATTATACGGAGTAGCACCTTCCCAATCATATTCTACTTGAGGATGAAAGTCTGACATATTTTCTGTGAATGAAGAAGAAATAAAATATGCAAATGACAAAAAAAGAGAGAATTTGCAGAAATATTTTAACAATAGGTCAACCCTAAGAAAAGCCTTGAGAGCTTGAGAGAAAACTACGTGAAACAAAAGCTGAGATAACACAACAGCTAATATTTCTGCATTATCTGACGCGATAATGAAGGTTATGATAAATAGAGGGAAAGATGAGAAATATATGATGGATACGTATTGAAATAATAATATGCTACTGATAGATAAAGTAAAGAAACTAGAGAACGGTAAATATGCCGCAGACATAGATGCGTTTATCCAATGAGATTGAACTAATCTTAGCTGAACTATCTCTAAGATATTCCCAGAAACTGTCGCAAGAATGACAGAGCAAGAATATGTAAAGCCAGGAACTTCAGAAAAAAGCTGGGGATGAAGATTTGTAGAAAATTTTATGGGATATATGCCTAAAGTAGCAGAGAGCGCAAATGATGTATGGAATTTAATAAAATTAAAAACTTGAGCAACTGATGAGAGAAGTGTAATGTTTGGAAATTATATATATGAAAAGTATTGACAAAATATAGATAAAGTCCCAGAAGATTTGCTAGATAAAGATTATAAAGATTTTATGGCATTATCTGAAGAAAAGAAAAAAGAGTATATGCCTACTTGGACTTGAGCTGCGACTAAATGAGTAGAGTGAGTGGCAGACGTTGCCGTTACAGCAACACCTTGATGAGCAGCATTAAAATGACTTTTATCTGCGACTGGTGCAACTCCTTGACTTAACCTAGTAAATCAAGGTTTATGAACTGTTATATGATGAGCTGGTAGATTGATAAATTATATACCTTGATTATCTAATATAAGAGATAATTTGCAAAACGATAAAGAAAAAGAAGAATGGGATGCTTTTATAGGTTGACTATGATTTGCTAAAACTATTAAATGATGAAAAGCCGTGAAGAACGTAAAGGCTTCTGACCTAAAATCTGCATTCAAAACTGCCAAGACTTCTTGAATGCCAGCCGCATTAAAAGAACTTAATTCTAAAATGAAATGAAATGCAATAGTTCAATTAGAAGAACAGAAGTCTAATTTAGCACAAAGAATTGCACAGCCAGAGGAAACTACTGCAGCCGCAACAGAAAAATGATTAGATATAGTTGGTAAAAATAAAGATTTAAGCAAAATTAACACTATTGACGAGTTATCGCAAGCAATAGATGATGAGATAAAAACTCAGAAATGAGGTCAAACAGAAGTAGCTGCTTGAGAAGATATTAAATTATGAAGCAAGGACTTATTAGATACAAGACCTACTGAGTGATGACAAAATATGGCTACTGCACCAGTTGCTAATATATTAAAAACACTAATAGACTACTATAAAGATGTTGACCCTAGAAAAGCTGCCAAATATAAAGATTATAAAACAAAGATGGACAACTGAACATTAACTTTCAAAGAATTGTTAGAGTTAAGAAGGGATGCTAATTCTCGAGGTCAAGATTATTATAATAAGAAGACTAATCTGCAAGTAGATACAAAAGCTGCTGATAAATTTTCTGCTGATATGGAATGATTTAATAATGTTATTGAATGAATAAAATGAGGTAAAGATATTAGAGCAACTGACGCAAATTTGTCTAACTTGTACACGCTTAGGAATGCAATAAATGAAATTAAAAAATCTGCATTCAAAGAAAAATGAAAGACATCTAAGCAATCTCTATTATGAAAAACTATGTGAAGAATGGCTAATTGATTGATGTTCTGAGCTTGAGATGTTCTAAAGAGAATTTATGCGTCATTTATGCAAGAGGCATTTAAAATTGAGCCTAAGTCTATGAGTAGCTTAGAAGTTGCAAATCAAATTCCTAAATTATTAAAAGATTATAAAACAACAGTTTCTAAACTAGAGAGAGCAAAAAACATAAATGAGGCAAAAACAGCTTTTGATAAGTTCGCTAACCAACGATGATTAGGTAACCGAGATAGCTTCCAACAAGCGTTAAAAGAACAAAAATCTGCGGCTAAACACATAATGCTTGGACAGTATAACGATGATGCGTTGAAAAATATAAAAGAATTTATGTACTGAAAAGAAGACAAATAATTTACATTATATAAACCTAAACTATGGAACAAATTGCAGTAAACTTTACAGATGGATGAGTGCCAAAGACTTGACTAACTCCATTGGCTACGATTATAGACCTTAATGGTAATGTAATGGTAGAGAATGGTGTATGTAAAGAATTATGATACTGATGGTATATTTATAGCTTTGATAGATACTCTCCAGAAAAAGTATATCTATATGTATTTGACTGATGAGATACTCTTGAAAGCGACTATGATAGATATAAGTTCTGAGGTAATGAGCTTGATGCTTACTCTAATAAATATTCTTGGGGTAGAACTGCTGCACCTTACTTTACTTCTGTTAATGGTAGATTTGATAGAATAGATAAGTCTATTAAAGATGCTGTAAAGAGCAGAAAAATCTATGATGATAAAGAGGTAAGAAAAGGTTTAGCAGAAATCAAGAAAGAAATCAAAGGTAAAGGTTGATATGATGTTTATAAGAGGCTTGATAGTCTTGGAAATATTTTAGAGGAAGTTAAACAGTCAGTAGTGGACACAAGTGCCGCTAATGATTGAAACAGCTCTAAGAATTTCTCTGGTATCAATGGAAAGCTTGATTTAATGGCAGAATATGTTGTTAAAATCAAAGAAGATATTGATAATCAACTTTCTACTCTTGACGAAGACGTTGCTAATAGAATACAAGAAAGCAATGATAATATAAACCAATGAATGTCTAATAGAGTAACTATTGAACAGCTATTACAGCAAGTAGAGAGATTAGAAAATAAACTTAATGAGGTTGTAGATAGTGTAGTTTCTGAAAGACTGCCACAAGAACTTACTGACAAATTTGATGTAAATATAAGCAGAAAAGGTGGAATGTCTGATGAAGAAATAATGGCTGCATTAGGTATCCCAGAGAACGAATGAAACCAATATTGACTTAATCAATGATTAAATGAATGAATAGATATGTGAATGGAAGAAGGGTTGAATGAGGGTTTATGAGAAGCAAGAGAAACTTGAGTTAATGCGCCAGTAGATATGCAGTGAATAGCTGAACCAGAAATGCCTTTAAATTACTAATTAAACTAAGCAATGGTACAAATCATAACTAACAGCAACTGATGAGGATGAGTTTGATTATACAAATACAAGGGAAGCGTTGATTACTACGCAGACTTGCCTACTTCGTGAATGAAAGTCTGAGATACTTATAATGTAGTTAATGCTTTCACTAAAGATGGGAAAGACTATCCAGCTTGAACTAATGTAGCTTGGACTGGTACTGATTGGGACCCTTTATGATGAAGCATTGATTTAAGTGATTATCAGAAAAAATTAGTTGAATGAAATGGTATAGATATAGACCAAGATACTAATGAAATCAGCGTAGATACAACAGTTATTGCTACAAAGCAAGACTTAAATACTAAGCAAGATGTAATATCAGACTTAGATACTATTAGAAGTTGAGCTGCTAAATGAGCTACTGCACTACAACCAAACGATAATGTAAGTGAATTAGTAAATGATGCTGGTTATCTTGTAAGCTCAGATTTAAAGCAATCTGATTGGGGGCAAGCTGATAGTTCTAAAATAGATTACATAAAGAATAAACCAACTATATGAAATGCTACATTGACTATACAAAGAAACTGAACTAATGTAAATACATTTAATGCGAATGCTACATCTAATGTAACAGCAAATATAAGCGTTCCTACTAAGACTTCTGATATTACAAATGATAGCTGATTTATAGATAAAGATGTAAATAATCTGACTAACTATACACTTTCAACTTCTCTTGCAAGTGTGGCTACAAGCGGTAGTTATAATGATTTAAGTGATAAACCTAGTATCCCTACTAAAATATCAGACTTAACTAATGATAGTGGGTTTATAGATAAGGATGTTAATAACTTAACTAACTATACATTAAGTTCAGATTTAGCATCTGTGGCTACTTCTGGTAGTTATAACGACTTATCAAATAAGCCTACAATTTGAGATGCTACAATTAAGATACAAAAGAACAGCACAGATATAGATAGCTTTACTACAAATGCTACAAGCTGAAAGACAATCAATATTCCAGTGCCTACAACAGTAGCAGAGTTATCTGATAGCTCTGATTATGCTACAGTTGCATCATTAGCTGCAGTAGCGACAAGTGGAAGTTATAACGATTTATCAAACAAACCTACTATTTGAACAGCTAACTTAACTGTGCAAAAGAATGGTACAACAGTTGCAACATTCTGAGCAAATGCTACAAGCTGAGTTACTGCTAACATTACAGTACCTACAAAGGTTACAGATTTATCAGATGGTGGAGATTATGTTAAGAGTGCTAGTTTAGCAACAGTTGCCACTTCTGGTAGCTACAATGATTTAAGCAACAAACCTACAATACCTTGAGTAATAAACAACCTAACATCTACATCTACAACAGATGCTCTATCTGCTGCACAAGGTAAGGCGCTAAAAGATGCTTTAGATAATATATCTTGATTAGGTAAATTTCTATCTCTTTGGGATAGCACAACTGGACAGCCTATTAGCTTTCCTTTAGCAACGCCTTATACATATACAACTTGAGATTGGTTTATGGTAGAAACAGTATGAACTACTAACTATAAACCTAGTGGAAGTTCTTATACTTGAGCTGCATCTACAACAGTAGAAACTAATGATGTACAACAATGAGATGTATATATTTATGATGGAGTTAATTGGCTATTTCAAGATAATAATGAAGTACAAGTAAGCTTTGCTAATCTTGCTTGACAGCCAACAGATAATGCAAACTTAGCAACTGCATTAGGTGCTAAACAAGATGTATCTAATATGGTTACTACATTAACTTGAGCAGATAATACTCATTATCCTACTGCTAAAGCTGTAGCTGATGCTATTACGGCTGCTTGATGATGAGATATGCTTGCTAGTGTATATGACCCAGACAATGTAGAAGCAAACGCTTTTGATTACAATAATTTTATAAATACGCCTAATTTAGCAGCAGTAGCTACAAGTGGTGCTTATTCAGATTTAAGTTGAACTCCTACGCTTGCTACAGTTGCAACATCTGGTAGTTATAACGATTTGAGTAATAAGCCTACAATACCAGCAGCACAAATACAATCTGATTGGACACAGAGCGATAATACAAAGAAAGACTATATTAAGAATAAACCATCATTAGCTACAGTAGCTACTACTTGAGCGTATTCAGATTTATCTTGAACTCCTACATTAGCTACAGTCGCTACAAGTTGAAGCTATAATGATTTAAGCAATAAACCAACAATACCTACTGTAAATAATGCAACACTTACTATCCAGAAGAACTGAACAACAGTTAAGACATTTACTGCTAACGCAAATACAGATGTAACTGCAAATATCTCAGTTCCTACAAAGACATCAGATATTACTAATGATAGTGGATATATAACTAAATCAGTAAACAATTTAACTAATTATACATTAAGCTCTGCTCTTGCTACAGTAGCAACTACTTGAAGTTATAGTGATTTAAGCAATAAGCCAACAATACCTACTGATACATCAGATTTAACTAATGGTGCTTGATTTATTACTGGGATAACAAGCTGAGATGTAACAACTGCATTATGATATACTCCATATAATTCTACAAACCCTAGTTGATATGTAACTTCAAGTATCATAAACGATACAGCTTATGGAAGTAGTTGGAATTCTGATACAACTCACGCACCTACTAAAAATGCTGTGTATGATAAAATCTCTACTATGGATACTACAATAGCTTGAAAGCAAGATACATTAGTAAGTGGTACAAACATTAAGACAATTAACGGCAATTCTATCTTATGAAGTGGTAATTTAGATATAGACTGATTACCAAACCAGACAGGACAGAGCTGAAAATACTTAACTACAGACTGAACTACAGCGAGTTGGGGAACTGTAAGTGGAGGAATAGAGAATGTAACAAGCTGAACTACAACAAGGATAACAGGAATACGATGAGGTACAGAGGCTGAATATTGAGATTTAAGTCAGAAAGATAGTTCTGTACTATATTTTACATTTTAGAAGAAATCTGAATGGCTATTTATATGTGGAGAGAGCCTAGTTATATAACAACAGCTTGAATATACCGAAATGAAACAGAGGGACTAATAAGTCTGAGTTCTGATGGTAGTAATTGGTTGACTATTGCTGATAAGAACTTATGAGCTACAACAGCATGAACTACAAGTGAAAGTTATTGAAACTATTATTGTTGGTGATGAGTATCAGACTGTAGATGAACTGTAACAAGCTCTTATACTTATACAGATAATTGGGCTAACTGAACTTATACTATATGTCCTTCATGATTTTATATACCAACAAGAACAGATTTAACAGGACTATTATCATTATATCAGACTATTACTTGAAAAACAACAAGTGCAGACTTCCAATCAGATTTAATGCTACCTCTAGCATGACAAAAACAAGCAGCTAATACAACTATAACTTATGCTTGAACTTGATGATATTTATGGACTAAGGAAACTACATGAAGTAATTGATATTTCTTTAGAATAGCGAATTTGAATACTTGAAATACTGCGATGTGAACTTGATTTTCAGTTAGACCATTTAAAACTAATGCAGTACAACCTGATGATACTTGGACAGCAATATACAACATTCAATTAAAAAGTCTTAGTGAATTAACAGCAATGACCTCAAGTGAAGCAACAGCAGAATTAAACTCTCATGCTACAGAATATTATAATAAATTTAGTGCTGAATGACAATTATATTATGTATCGTTTTCTTGATACTACTTCTTATCTAATAATGGGGCTCAAAGTTGACTTATAGTGCGAGGGGACTGATACTCTATTTGATATAATAGTCAGAATGTTTGGGAGGCTACAGTATAAAACAGATTTATATAATATAATATACAGTTATGACCTTAGTACAAAAAGAGCCTAAAAAAATATACCTATGAAATAATGAGCTCAAAGCAGTTTATCTATGAGATACTAAAGTACGACCTACTTTTGTACCAAAGACTTTTACTATCTCACGAACAGAGAAAAGCAATATGTCTAGCTGATGGACATACTCAGATGATGCTGCTTGACTAACTGCAGGAGATGGTGCTTTTGATGATTTCTTCTGATATAGTGCAGTGTTATTAGATGATAGCTGAACTGAAGTAGCTGAAGTTACTCAAAGTTCTGCTTGAGTATTAAACCTATCTCAATTATGAACTCTTACTGGGGCTAATAATGTGATGATAAAATTCCCTAGAAGATGAATTAAAATGTCTAAGAGTGGAAGCCAAGTTACATTAAGCATCACAACAGACCCTAATAAATCTGGGTATACATATTATGCATTTAACAGAGATGGAACCGCCGTAAACCAATTCTATGTATGAGCCTTTAAATGAACATCTAATTCTAGTAAATTAAGAAGCTGGGCAACTTATGCCAATCCGACAGTAAATCGTTCTATTACAGACTTTAGAAATACGGATGTTATAACTTGATATTGAAGTTCATCACATTACTCACTAATTACGTTACCTATAAGAAACTATGTAAATGCGTTATATATGATGAAATATGGTAATCCTAATAGTCAGTCTGTGGTTGGGCAAGGTTACACTGGATGAAGTGCTGCGCAAGTATTATGAACTACAGTAACTTGAATAAGCTGAAACTTAGCAACTTGAGCTACTAAAACTTCATCTACTTGAAGAGTTAGATTGTTCTGACTTGAAGACTGGTGGTGAAATATCAGTGAATGGGTGGATTGAATATATTGAAATTATGTAAATATGACGAACAACCCTTCAAAACTAAAAGAATTATGAAATACAAGTTATTGATGGGAAAGCTTATGAAGTGCTACTTCAATAAGTTGAAATATCACATCAATAGTTTGAAATGATAAAGGTATGTTCTTCCCATCAGCTTGCTCTTGAAGTGATAATACAACTTACTACTGTGACCGCGGTAGTGTGAATGCTTCTCGTGTGGCTAATGCTGGTGGTTATTGGAGTAGTGCTTCGTATGCTGGTGTTTTCGTTTTGAATGTGACTTATTCTGCTACGGTTGCGGGTGTGAGCCTCGGGGCGCGCTTAGCTTATATATAATATCAGCCTTTTATCCTTTCCTTTAACTAATGAAATCATTTCGGACAAAACTAAGCGTAACCAAATTAGTATTATTAGTAATGGTACTAATTCTTGGTTTCCAAACTGTGTATCTAACTCTACAATGAGTAGAAACATCTCTATTTAACAATGTTATGATAGCCTTAACATCTTTCTATTTCGGTCAAAAGACTATGAAATATGATAGTGTTGATAGCGTAATTAAAGATTTATCTGATGAAGAAGAAAAAGATGGACAGCCTCTATAATTACATTACAGACCCTTGAACTCTAGTTAGCTTTGTGGTATTCGTTTTCTGATTATGAGCCACTTGGAGTAATCTGAACGGGAGAATAAAGACTTTAGAAAAGAAAGCCGATGAAATAGATATAACTAAGATAGAAATCAAGCTGGCAGAGATACAGAAAGATTTACAACGAATTAGGGATGAATTAGATAAGTCAAGCGCAAATTAAAAGTTGCTCTTGATTTATCTAAAATTACTCCTATCGTTTAGGTACTTTATATCTATCCCAACAAAAATGAAAGAAACTATACACAAATGTTGAGGAGATTATGTTATTCTTAGATTTGATGAGAATGAGAAAGACCGAAGAACTAATTGAAGAACTGAATATCGGACTTGAGCTGAATGGAAACCTTGACTTAAAAATGCTAAAAGGTATTGGTTTGAGGATGCGGCAGCTCAAGCTCTAGTTACGGCTAGAATTTTACATAAGGGCAAAGTATGATAGGTTATTTAGAATATCTAATTTACAAGATAAGTAAGTTATGGACTAATAGGAAAATGAGGAAAATCATTTTAGCATACAAGAATAGCTTAAATGAGAAAAAGAGAAAGACCAAATAGGATAGTTGAGATAAATTGAAGACAGCGAAAGCTAAATAGAGTAATAGACAAATACTCTACAAATTTGCACCACATTATGTGACAATGCAATAAACACCTTTATAATGTCAATATAGACCAAAATAAGATAATAATGAGTGAAAGAGAACATATAGCGTTAAACAATTACTTTGGGAATAAGCAGAACCCAAGAGAACAGTTAAAACAAGTGTATGAAACGGTTAAATCTGTGTTAAGTGAGTGAGTAAGGAGAGAACTTTATACAATACTGTATGAAGCGGATGATAGTATGTTTTATATTCCAGAACTACTAAAATGAAAGAAAAAGAAGAAACAAAAGACTGATACGAATACAAACACTTAAGAATATGTAGGCATAACCTACAAAGAGAAAGTTGTAGAAAATGTTTATTTGAAGTATTATGTCACTTAGAAGAAACAAATTCTTTAGTTAATAAAATGAAATAATGAAAGAAGCTATTTACATTGAGTGAGATAGTTGCTCTAAATGTTATATGATGAAACCACACGTTCAGAAGTGGTGTGATGCTAACTGATATGAATTTCAAGCAGTTAGATTTGATGACGAAAGTATTAAACAATTTGATGTACAAGCAGTTCCTATGCTTGTTTTAAGAACTGACTGAAATGTTGATAAAATTCTTAATGATGATTGAATAGTAAATTTGATTTCTTGAAAAGAAACTCAAATTGCTTAGCTTTAATTTCTAATTCATAATACAATGGAAGAACTAGAAAATTGATGTTTAGGTATCTGAGAGCAAAACACAGACTATATGTTATGTGATTGATTTGAGGATAACCTACCTACATTATATCAGCAAGACGATATAATTTTTGAATACAATCAGAGCAAGCAAGAATGGAGTAAAAAGAGTTGTACTATTTTCTCTGCTATTGGTGCTATATCAGATTTATTTAATTATGAATTTACTCTAGCAGAGATTAAAGAGATAGATGAACTTAGCTATACGTGGGGAAGAATAAAGAATAGCTGATGGTGGGTACAGTCTGCAGTAAAATTAGTAGCTGACCGATGGAATGAACATAAGGCTAATCTATGAAAGGTAGCATATTATATAGTAGATGATACTAATGATGAATTGGTAAAGAAAGTAATAGATAAGTGATATACTATTATGACTAATATATACTGAAACTGAAAATACCAAATGGACTATCTTAGAGATGCTGTATTAAACGGAACTGAGTTCTGAGCATCTACATACTGACACGCATTAAATGTAAGAAAGGTAAACGATAAAAGGAGTGTAAAAGACAGCTACAAAGGAAGAAAATGCAACGACTGAAAGAAAGACTGTAATATATATGAATTAGAGCATCAGTTAAGAGAGATAAGTGTATTCTGAACAAGATGATATATATATACTAAAGTAGCAGAAGATGCTTTAGAGGAAGTTAAAAGACTGAATGAGTTTAGAACAAACTTATTAAAGACGATAGAATTAAATTCAGAGATGCGACATCAGACTAACGATACCAACTATAAATCAATATTACATTATGTAAATGAAAAGAACAGACAAAAGGTAAAAGATTGCGACGCACAATTAAAGAAATATATGTAAAAAGATAGAAATAGTAGTTAGTTATTGAGCCAAAATGAAAATAAGACACGTGGAATTTCTGAGCTGAATAATTATCAATCTGAAATAACAAACGTGTCTTAAAATACTGTAAAATTTGACAAATCTCAAAAAAGATTTGTTCAAATTAGTGCAAAACTTGTCATTTATTTTATAATGATATATAATATGCCTTGTGGATGAAAGAAAGGAGGAAGGAGAAAATAAAAAATTCTTTCCAACTTAAAAAGAGAGAATAAGCATCTCTCTTTTTTTCGTTTGATTGTGACGCTTGACATTATAATCATTCTATAATATTTTTCAAATGATTATTGCTATCAAGACTGCTCGAAATATTGTCCAGAACATTTTAGCAAATAGGTCAAGAATTAAAAAACTGTATAAAATTAAATATTAAAGATATAAACAAAGCAATTCATAATCAGTATGCTCGTATATATAAATTATCGTTAAGTATGTCTATTTTCCAATAAGCCTTTTCATAAGCCTCCGCTTTTTTATAGGCTTTATGTACTTCTTCTAAAAGCTCTGCTTTACTATCTCGTTTAGTAACTGCCATTGTTATGTAATTAAAATATAAAATTATTTATTATGCTCTTTTCTTCGCTTGTCTTGTTGTTCTTTATATACTATCTTACTACAAGCTAGACAGTATTTCTTTGGTCATCTTCAGCTGATTTCTTTTCAGCATCTCAAACAGTTTTTCATCACATATAATAAGAAACTAAAATATGAGCTATCTCTTTCATTCTTTCTTTGTTTTGTTCTTCAAATTCTGAAAGCTCATTTAACTCTTTAATCAATTTATCTATTTCTTCCATCCGTAAAGTAAATAAAATAAATCTGATTACATATATTCTACAACTTCTTCCTCTCATTTTTCTTTCAGAATTATGGCTTTTGCGTATTCGTAATCACAAGGTATATATTGCATATCTTTCCATCAAAATAATCGTTTCCTTTGTGGCATATAACGATTTCATCTTTTAACTATTCTATAATTTCATTCAGATTTTTCTTTTTTCATTAGTCTGTGGCAAATAATATAAAAGTATGATTATTCATACACTCCAAGATTTGAACTTGGTCTAACAGCTTTGGAGGCTGTCGTGCTACCAATTACACCAAGTGCATATATGAGCCGACTAGGGCTGCTGATTTCTGCTCTGTGGTACGACATACGTTTCATACCAATCTTCAAACTCAGCTATTACGCACTAGCTTTGTTTGCATCCACCCAACGTTATTAACTTGCTTTAAAGTTATAAACTGGTTTAATATGTTCTTTGATTACACATACATCTCATATAACGTCTTGTATGTTATCTATACTCTTATAAGCCATTGGACTTTCATCTAATGTAGCTTCAGATACGCAACTAGAGTATATTCATTCCATAGATTTCTTAAATTCTTCAACTGATATTGTAGCTCTAGCTTTTCATCTTGACATTAACCTACCAGCTCAGTGTGGCAATGAGTTATTTCGCTCTTTTCAGTTATCTCATTTACTCTCAACTATAAATGCTCAATCTCTCATATTGATAGGTATAAGACTTTCTCATTCATTCTTGATAGCTCACTTTCTAATTATTCAATCTTTATCTATATAGTTGTGTACAGTTTCTCTTATATACTCTGGCTCAATTCATAAGAAATCTAATATTTTTAATATCATACACTTTCTATTTGTATAAGCATAATCTTTACAAATCAAAGCATCATTAATATAATTATCTTTGTCCTCTCATCGTAAATATGCTGTATCTTTATCTATTGAATTATCTTGTGCTTGGTGGTATATTTCTTTATAAGATTGTATTTCTCTTTGTCTTCATTCAGATTTAAGAAAGTCTATCATTTCTGTTCGTGTTTTTCATTCAACTTTAACCTCAGTTTTGCGTTTCTCGTATGCAAGGTTTTGATAATACTCGCATACTTGTTTTCATAAGTATCTACTTCAAGAGTGGATAACTAAATAATAATATCATTTATCGTCTTTATCTATTTCTATAAAGTGGTTTCATCATCATAGAGTTCATACTGATAATTCAGCTCTTTCTTTATCTATATGTTCTTCACATTTTAACCTATCTAAGTGTAAGCATTCAGTATTTCATAATTGGAATTTTTCATTTATATTAAATCAGCTTGGTATATTCTCTCTAATGTATTTATCTAAAGCCTCAAAATCTATTTCATCAGCTTTGAATTTAGTATAAGCCATTCAACAACCTATATCTACTCATACCAAATTAGGTATAATCTTATCATTAATAGTAGAAGTAAATCATATAACACATCAAGCTCAAGCGTGGGCATCTGGCATTATTGCTATATTACATCATTCCATAGCTGGATGATTACAAATGTTTTTTATTTGCTCTATTGCCTCATCTTCTATTGCTTTACAATGAAGTATAGCAGTAGCAAAATCTCAGTTAATTTTTGTTAATCTCATTCTCTTTCAGTAAAGTATGTAAAATTATTTATCCGATTTCTGCTTCTTATAGTAGTTTCTGAAATAGAACTCCATAGGTCTGCTTATCTCTTTTTTAATAATTTCTTCATCTACTTTTTCAAGACATTTTTTACATCGTAATCATCTAGTTGGTTCTCAACAACAGACACATTCTCTATATTTTCTATATTTTCTCATCAGTGATACATTTTATAATTAAATCGGATACAAAATAATATAATAGCAATGATACATAGCCAAGCCATTATCTCTAAAATCTTATCCTCCCTTTGCATTATAGTTTGTTAAATAATAAAGGTAAAAGTTCTTTTGAGATTATATACATTTCAGCTCTTTCTCCATCTCATCACATAGTCTTATACTTATTTATATCTGCTATTCTATACAGTAGTTCTCATCTGTTTTGCCGATAAAATTCATTCTCATTTAGACAGTAGATTATGAAGTCAGCTTTACTTGCAAAGATACCACTAGGCTTTCAATTACATTTAATCTCTAATGCTATGTTTCAAGTTTCTTGGCTTTTGTAATCTCTTTTAACCTCGTATGTTCTCTCTATTCAGTTGATAGTAAGTTTAACATCTCGGTCTTTGAATTGTATATCTGGTGCAAATTCTACTTTCTCTATATCATACATATCTAACATCTTTTTTACAAAAGCCTTTTCTATCTTTTTTCAGCTTTCTAAAGTTTTTTGAAATTCCATTGTTTTTATTTAATTATAAATCTGTTTGATACATAGCTTGAGCATTTTTGTCATTTAACTATACGACTAGGTCAATAAAATTTGGTTCAGCTCTTATATTTCTCATAGCAATACTCTACTTGAACTTTCCAATTAGTTTTATATTCTTCTGGCAATTTATGATAGTTTACATTCATTTGGCATAGACCAAAAGCTTTTCATCCATCTCAAACTGCACTAAGCGACCAATTTCAGTTCTCACATTCTATCAACTTAACAAAGTCAATTCCTCACAAATCATAAGCATACTGGACATATTTTTGTTTCTCATCATCTTCTGCAAATCATTTGTGAATAATTGTTTGCTCAGCCTTTTCTTCAGCTTCTTCCATAACTTCATATACCATTTCTGTTACTCTAATTTCTTCAGCAAGTTCTTCTTCAGTTGGGTTTGGTTCTATATATAATTCCTCAGCAACTGGTTTTTTTTCTGAGCTTGACTGCTCTACATTAAACCCTCATAATCTTTCTTACTCAATTCGTTAATCTGATTTCTAAGTTCTATAATTTCATTATCCCAGCTATCACAATATCAAGTATAACCTTTCAAGAATTTAGCACTATCTACAATATTTAGATTATTAGCACATTCTTCTTTCAAATCTCTTAAAGCATCCATTTCATCTACTAAAGTTCATAATGTTCTAACTTGTTCTTCTTTAGGAGTAGCAACAACTACTACTGCAACAGTTAAAGCAATAATTCATAAGATAATTGCTCAAAGTTTGATAATGTTTTTAGTCATATTAATTTATAAAGAATAAAAGGTTTTATTTATGGTTTTGTTTGTAACGTTTTTTAACATTCTCTCTATTTATCTGAGAGCTACATTTAGTACAATACTTATGCTGTGGGTTTCTTTTTATGATTTTCTTTCCACATCTTTCGCACTCGATAAATTCTTCTTTCATTTGTTTTGTTTGCGAATTAAAAGTTTTTCTTCTCTGTTGTTTTGAATACTCTTATAGTATTCCATAAGGTGTTGGCATAGAGTTATACAATCATCATTTTGCATTTCTAAGAACTCTACAATTCTCTTTACCTTATTGTACGGTATTGCTTCTCTGTACTTCCATTTGCCTATTGCGTCAAACGTTAAGTCTAAGTATTCAGCTAAGCAACTTTTGGAGAAATTCTTAAATACATTATCCAACTCCTTGTTTAGTTCCTTAGGTGTCATCTTTCATATTACGATTATTTGAAATAAAATCTGTTGTTCATTTATTAGACACAAACCAAGCTATCTTAAACTCTCTGATAGAGTTCATAACTTGTAGCATTCATTTACAGTCAGCTTCCATTGTTCTATAATCTCAATATTTTTCTTCAGCTTTGAGCTTCCCAATTTCAGCAGCTTCTGTAATTTTCTTTCAGCTCTCCATAGCTTTTTGAGTTTCTTGGCTTCTTGTAAGATTATACATTTGCTCTTGCTCATTTGCTAAGTTCATCTTATCTCTATACAGAGAAGACATCATATAAACTATCTTTGATAATTCTATAATGTCTTCTTCTGTTTGAGCTGGTGCGTTGATAATCTTTTGAGCCTCATCAGTTAAGCTCATTAGCCTTTAACTTAGAAAGGTAAATCTGAGTAGTCTTCTGTATTATTCTTATCTTTAAGTTCTTGAGTTAAATCTCTATCTTCTATCGGCGTTCCATCAACTTTAGTTTCAGTTCCAACACTCCAGAAAGCTTCTCCATCTTTTCTTAAACAAGAATTAATAGTAGGGATAATTAAATGCTGTATCCATTCATCAAGTTTAGTTTCGTCCTTTTTAACTACCTCTCAAGTTTCTGGGTCTTTTACTATTCTGATTTTTTCTGTGATTTCTGGAGATACATCAAATCTTGCCATTGCCTCATTCCATTTACTAAATGGGTTCTCATACTTTTCTCCATCTACAAGAATAGATACGAATTTCTTATCATTAAATACTCAAGTCTTCAGCATAATGTTATTGATTTTAATATCTTTACTTGCTGGGACATAGAGTTTGAATAATAAATTTCTCATTGTTTGTCAGAGCTTCATACCCCATTGAATAGCATTATTTTCAGCATCTTCTATATCAAACATAACATAAGTTCAATACTGAGTTTCTTTTGCTGTAATCTTTTGTAATGTTCATTCTATAAATGCTCATTCTCATACTTTCTCAGCCTCCATTCAATTCCATTTAGTGATAACGAAACGTGGAGTATCGTTTCATCTTCCAAAGTTTTCTAATTTTGCTCTTAAAAAGTTTTTGTTTGAGCCAACATTTTCTCATCGTGTCATTTTTTATAATAATTATAAATTAAAAGGGCAATTCATCATTTTCTGATTTATTTGGGTCAAATTGTCTAATATAATCTTCACACTGTTGCTTCATTCTATCAAGTGTTGCTATCATATTGAATGTCTTATCTTCTGTATCAAACTCTACTTCTATCTCTACCATAGGTTTGATGTTTTCATATTGCCTTAAAGCATAAGTTCTGGATAGTCCAGCTTTAATAGTTCCTTTCATTTTTTAATTAAATTAGATTATAAATAATTTTTTTCTAACATTTGTTTATAGCATTCTTGCATAAGTCTTACTACAAGTTCCATATTAATTTTCCAATCTCAATTCTCTATAATAAATAGGTCTTGTATATCATTATTTCTTACAAAGTCTTGTGGGTCATAAGTTGGTTCATAATTTAATTCTACCTCATTACCTTTAATAATAGATGTATATTTCATTTTTTGCAATAGGTTAAGATATAAATTTTTTTAATTTTGATTAAATTCTAATTCCATCTTTTCTCTATAAGCATCTTCTGCTTGTTCTTGTTCGAGGAATTTTCTTTCTCTGTATTCCTCATATAAATCATCAGAAGGGTCATAGTTTGTTGGACAGTCTAATAAGTCCATTGTAGTTTCAACTGCTTGCTCATCATTGAAGCAGTCAATGTCGATTTTTTCATAAGTCATTTTTAATAAATTAAGATATAAATTTTTATTTGTTGTTATATCATAACAACACATACAATATACTGATTTTTTATACAAATTCAAGAGAAAAATCTAAGAAAATTTTTGGTATCATTTATCAGTTTAGAACTCCATATTCTTAATTCAATGTATATCTTTATCAGACTTTTTTTCTATCAGTGCTTTTTTTTCTGTGATAAATTTGTATCGTTCTTGGATATTTTCTTCATACCATCATTGTTTATACTCTACTGTTTCCTTATCATTTATCATTTCTTCTACCTTTTCTTTTCATAGCATATCTATCATTCTAAGTGTATATACTTTATAATTTCAGCTCAACATAACATTTTCTGCATAACTTTGTGGATAACAATTCAATATATCATATCTATATTTCATAACTCAACGTGATATAAAGTGTCAGCATTGTGCCTTAGTCCAATACATTTTTACTCCACTTGTTATACATCTTACATATCATTCCTCATCAGCATAGTATAACCTGCAATATTCGCTAAACACTCTATCGGCTAAAGTCTTTCGTGTTATCTTTCATATTGGTTTTCAAGTTTTAGGTCAATAGTATCTAAGTATTTCTTGCCGGTCTTCTGGTTTTACAAGCTCTAAAGCTTTTTTGGCCTTCCAAAGAGATTTATACTTTGATATGTCTATTGTTTTTGCCATAATATATAATAATAAATAAAACTACCTATTCATAATATCGTTATCCAATTTGTCGTCTAGCTTTTTTAGGTCATCGTGAAATTTTAGATACGCTCTCTCCATCTTCTTTATCCTAGCTTTTAAGTAATTATAATCAGCCAATAAATCCATATATGCCTTATCTTTTGCCTCTATATGTATTTTCAATTTATCATTTTCTTCTACCATTTCTTTTACATCTGCTGTATGTATTTTCCATAATCAATTATATTTCTCATTCAATTCTTTATTATCTTTTTCTAATTTAGCAATATATTCTTATGGTGTCATTCATTCTCATTTTGTCATTCTCTCCATAGGTAAATAATATAAAAGTCTGATTAAATCTCTTTAATATTTTCTATAGGTATTGGCTCATACACTCTTACTTGCCAACATCAATTTTGGTAGTTATTGTATCTCCCATTCTCTCGGGGATTATACTCTACCTCTAAAACAATATCTCCATACTGCTTAGCTTCATTCTTATCTACTGCTAGATATGTACATCTACTCGGTGCATCTCTAACTCATCGTAATTTTCATTCAGATTTTATTTTTTCTCGGTTTTCTTTAGTCGTTCAATGATAGAATTTCATTTGTCTAGTCATTAAATATAAATCACTTATCTGTATAGTATCAGTCTTCTGTTGAGAAGAATATAGTATATCATTTCTTCATTAGTTTAAGTCTTCTATTCTCCTCTTTAGCATTTTTCAAATCTAGTTCGTATCTTAACCTCTCATTTTCTTTTTTTAGGAGTTCTAATTCAGATTTTTCTTTTTTCATTTCTAATGGTAAATAATATAAAAGTCTGATTAGTCTAACTTACTACAATAGCATAAATCAATATTAGCACTCATCGTATAATATCTCTTATAGCATTCCATTTTATACTCGTTCTCAAATCTTCAATGGTTTGCTCTA
>Ga0247609_10000765_pt1 | contig 41962 bp, 40 predicted proteins | sample 172DNAGHGlowgp2_FD_193487 | JGI IMG/M metagenome (GOLD analysis project Ga0247609, IMG submission 193487) | Sheep rumen microbial communities from Palmerston North, Manawatu-Wanganui, New Zealand - 1728 DNA GHGlow gp2 | ecosystem: Host-associated > Mammals > Digestive system > Stomach > Rumen ... | reverse complement strand
GATATGGTCAATCTTTTAGTAAAGAATAAAGTCGATGTTGTTTTATTAACTGGTGACAAAAAGGAAAATGCAGAGATATTATGTAAAAAACTTGGCATTTCCTCGTTCTATTCTGAACTTTTACCAGAAGATAAAGTTACTTATTTAAATAAAGAACAATCCAGTGGTGATGTCGTCGCCTATGTTGGAGATGGTATCAATGACGCGCCGACAATTAAAGGCGCGGATGTCGGATTTGCAATGGGCGGTATCGGTAGCGATAGTGCGGTGGAAAATGCAGATATCATTTTGATGACCGACAATCCTCGTAAGATCTATGATGCCTTCAAGATTGCCAAGATGACAAGAAATACAGCGGTGTTTAATATCGTCTTTGCTTTAACAGTGAAAATTGGTATTGAGGCTGCCGCATTTGTCACTAGTTTATTAGGTAGACCAGAGATTATCCCAATGTGGGCAGCTGTTCTTGCGGATACTGGTTTAACAGTCTTGTTAGTCCTTAATTCATTGCTTCTTCTATATAGAAAAGTTAGAAAATAATATTATTAATATTAAAATAACCATCTCTCATCCTATGGAGGTGGTTTTTTTATAATTATAATTGACTTAATAATAAATAATAATAAAATAATAGTTAGTTATGTCTAACTCATGCGATATAACATTTTATTTTGAAAGGTAGTTAGTGATGACTAACCAAGGGTATAATTATGCCAATCGTAATTGCTCCACAAGATGTGGAATTAACAATCGTCAAAATTCTTGTCACAGACGATAAGACCAAAAAACATTTGGAATCATTAGGGATCATTCCTACTGGCAAAATAAGAGTTGTCTCCGTCAATGGTGGTAACGCCATCGTGGTGGTAAAAGGTGTGAGGTTAGGCCTTAATCGCGATATTGCGACTAAGATACTTGTTGCGTAGGAGATTGTTATGGAAAAAACATTAGACCAAATCGAGGTCAAAAAATCCGTAAAAGTACTCAAAATTGGAGGAGAAGGACGCATTCGTCATCATCTTTTCGATTTAGGAGTAACCCCAGGGGTAGAGATTTATGTGAGAAAAGTTGCTCCACTTGGCGATCCAGTGGAAGTGACCATCAGGGGTTATGAACTCACTCTTAGAAAAAGTGAAGCTCAACTCATATCAGTGAAGGAGGTAGAAAAATAATGACGTCAAAAGAAAGAATTACCATTGCTTTAGCGGGTAACCCTAACTGTGGTAAAACAACATTATTTAACTCCCTTACTGGTGCGACTGCTCACGTTGGTAACTGGCCAGGAGTAACTGTCGATAAAAAAGAAGGTACTTATAAGAAATTAAGCGAGCCTCTTCATATCATCGACTTACCAGGTATTTATTCTCTTTCACCATATACACCTGAAGAAGTGGTTTCGAGAAATTACATTCTCGATGAGAAGCCAAACTGTGTGATCAACGTCGTCGATGCGACTAATTTAGAGAGAAACCTATATTTAACTACCCAATTATTAGAAATCGATATCCCTGTTGTCGTCGCCCTTAATATGGCGGATATCGTGAGAAAAAATGGCGATAAACTCGACGCGAAAGGTTTACAAGAGAAATTAGGTGTCCCTGTCGTGGAAGTGTCCGCTTTAAGAAGCGAAGGCTTAAAAGAACTTATGGAAGCCGCTTATGATGCTTGTCATCATTACCGCAAGGGAACAACAATTCTTGAAGATAAAGAATTAGCCCATCTCATTAACGATGTGGCCATTGCTTTTAGAGGTAAAGGTGTCGAATCTCCTTTATTCCATGCGATTAAACTCGTGGAATTAGACGAAATTGAAACAAAGATGCATCCTGATCTCATCCCAATGGTGGATGAATACAAAGAAAGCCATAAAGATGATATCTTTGCGGATGATTTTGAAGCTTTAGTGGCAGATGCGAGATATCAATATATCGCGAAGCATTATGCGTCTCATTATCAAAAAAATGAAAAATCAGAAAAGAACAGCGATGGTAAACAAGTGACGAGATCCGACAAGATCGATAAAGTCTTAACTCATCGTATTTGGGCATTACCAATCTTCGTGCTCATCATGTTCCTCGTTTTCCACTTAACATTCTCAGAAGACTTATTCTTCTTAAATAGATGGTTCCATGTGGAATTCACCCATGAAGGATTTATTAACTTCTGTACTGGTATGGGCTATGAAGGTGAGCCGATGGCTGGTCTTCCTTCTCCTGGTGTCTTCTTGCAGAACTGGTTTGGTTGGGCGACTGGCTCTTTAATAGATGTAGTTAGCAATGCATTTGAAAATGCTGGAGTAAGAGAAACATGGTATGCCTCTCTTCTTTGCGATGGTTTATTAACTGGTTTAGATGCGGTTCTCAGCTTCGTTCCACAAGTGATGGTCCTCTTCTTATTCATCGCAATCTTAGAAGATTCTGGTTATATGTCTCGTGTCGCCTTTATCTTAGATCGTGCCTTTAGAAAATTCGGTTTATCTGGACGTGCCTTTATCCCAATGCTATCCGGCTTTGGCTGTTCAGTTCCTGCCATTATGGCCACGCGTACATTAGAAGATAAAAGAGAAAGAAATAGAGTGATTAGACTCATGACTTGCTTCTCCTGTGGTGCTAAAGCACCAATCTGGGCCCTCATCGCTGGTATTGGTGCCTTAGCAGGATTCGCGGGTGATATCTTCGTCTTCTCCATCTATTTAGGCGGTATTGCCGCGGCGATTATCTTCGCTTTATTCATGAAATTATTCTCCAAAGATCAATATGTTTCCCCATTTGTCATGGAACTTCCTGCTTATCACGCTCCACAAGCGAGAAACGTTGGTGCTTACTTATGGGAAAAATTTAAACACTATATGATCAAAGCTGCGACTATTATTGCGGCCGCGACTATCGTCATTTGGTTCTTATCTAACTTCAACTGGAATTTAACTTTAGGATTAGTGGATATTGAACAATCCATTCTCGCTGACTTAGGTAGAGTGTTTGCTTACTTCTATTACCCACTTGGCTGGGCTCAAGGTGTGGATGGTTGGAAATATACTGTTTCCACAATCACTGGCTTAATCGCTAAAGAACAAGTCGTCGATACAATGGCCGTTCTTGGATTAAATGAAGAGACTGTCTTATTAACAGGTGCGCAAGCTTATTCATTCGCCGTTTATAACTTATTCACCATTCCTTGCTTTGCTGCTATTGGTGCTGCCTTTGGTGAACAAAAAGGCAAAGAATTCTGGCTCACTATGTTATGGTGGTTTGTGATGAGCTATGCGGTTGCTGCATTAGTCTTCGGTGTTGGAGCATTATATGGTGTGGCTATCTGGGCTGGCATATTATTAACTCTTGCCATCATCGGATTAGTGGTTGCTGCTGGTATTATTGTTACTAGACGTAATAAAAAGGTGGTTCAACAAGCTGCCTAATTAAGGGTAAATAATATGGAGTGGTTTGAATATCTCATCATCGTCGCAGTGGTCTTATTCGTCGGAAGCGTTACTTTTGTCGCGATTAGAAATAAGATCAAAGGCAAATCTAGCTGTGGCTGTGGTGATAACTGCTGTGGATGTAATAAATGCTGCAACGCTAAACAGCATTTAGAAGAATATTTGAAATCAAAGTAATAGACCCCCATATAACAAAAAAGCTAGTTCGTGGTTGGACTAGCTTTTAATTTTTACTTTTAAGTAATTAATTATTTTTGTTGAAGTTCGGCTCTATGTTTGAAGCAAGCAACAATGAGTAAGATGTCGATAATTAAACCAACAATACTGATGGTGATTGTTGCCGCGCTTGATTTATTGGAGATATCGCTGACAACACTATAGATTCCAGAAATAGCACTGAGGATAGAAACGACAATACAGAAGATACCCCATCTACCTTTAAGTGAGAACATGAATCCGCCGATGATTTTGAAGACGCTAAAGATACTACCGAGTACAAAAGCGAAAATGATAACCCCAATAGCGAGACTAACCGCCAAATCGACATCTGCTTGAGGTGTGCCTTGATCAATTGCAGCTTGTCTAGCGGCTGCGATAGAAGCTGGTAAACCAACTGCGAGGACGACGATGCTCGCGACTAAAACGATTAAAGAAATGATGGTTGCAACTAAGATTATTGTTGCCCAAATTGATTTTTTGTTTTCTGCCATATGAAAACTCCTTTCTCTTTCATTATACATTTAAAAATTAAAAACTCCCCACAAAAGTGAGGAGTATGTGCAATTTATAGTTCCTTATTGTTTTACAAAGATGGCAACATTGCCTTGTCCAGAAGCATTGGCTTGGAGAGTGCCGCCATTAACTTGGTAAGTGGAACCGCTATATAAATCCTTATAAGTTCCATTCGGTAAGTTATTAAAGCTGCCCCTTCCAGAGATAACAACACAGGCGATGGAATCGACCCCATTAGCGGTATATCTTCTAGTGAATCCAATACCGTTACCGTTGAAGTTGCTGTTGGTGTATTGGCCTCTTCTAAGAGCAATACAAGATAATCTTGCTTGATTGAGTTTTTGTAAATGTTTGGATAAAGTACCATTTAATGCAGAAGCCATTTTACCAGAAGCATTAGAGTATTTACCGAAGTCAGAGGCCTTGACATTACCTTCGATTTCTTCTCCGAAATAGGCTCTACCAGAATCCGCTAAAGCGATATTTGGTCCTTCATCGATGGTCTTACCAGCTTGGAACTGAATTTCGCTACCATAGTAGATACAAGGAATGCCACGGAATGTGAACATGAGTGACATGTTTTCCTTCCAAGCGCTTTCACCCATATTAAATCTCACTTTTTGAATTCCATCTGGTCCGTAGTCGTGGGAGTCGACATAGACAACATTGTATGTTGAGTCATTGTAATATTGGTCATTACCCACTGCAACATTAAAGGCGTTTTGTGCGCTTTCGAAGTTCCAGTGCATTGGGAAGTCAATCACACCCATACCACTTGATTTAGAATGATCTGGGGCGTGATAAGTAGTGCCGTTTAAATAGGCGTTACTAGTTGTTGGTTGAGTGGCAGAAGAAGAATTATCGTTCCAGTTTTTTAAAGTGGATTCTTCGTTAACTGCTCTAGTACCCCATGGATAATCTTTACTTTCTTTCCAAGTATAGAATGGAGCAGAGTCAGCTGGGTTATCATGGTTCCAAACCTCTCTTACCCGAGTACAGACTTCGCCGAACATGAAGAAGTTTGGATTGCCACATTTTGCCGCGATAGCTTTGAAAGCTGGTAAGTAATATTTGTTAAATGAGAGACGTGAAATGTGCTTCACTGTATCGATACGGAAGGCATCGACACCCATATGAATGAATTTAGCGTAGGCTTCTACTAAGTAGTTAGCGACAGTTGGGTTTTCGGTGTTGAGGTCAACACAGTCACCTGCCATTTGGCCAGTTTGTTCAATATATTGTTCATAGGCCATATTCTTTTCGTGGTGGTAGATGTTCTCTGTATCGCCTTTATCGTTTTTCATCGCATCGATACGCATACCGTATGGATTAGATGAAGTATCATAACTATCAGGAAGTTTGCCGTAGTCAGTTCTGTTTCTCGTCATCGCTTTCATTGTCGTATTGTTTTTGACATCGTAATAGAACATTGGGAATAAGTTCTCTTCACCGAAGTTACCAGTGTGATTTAAAACGATATCGAGAATGATTTTCATATCGCGTTTATGCGCTTCGTTAATCACAGTTTGGAAAGAGACATCTTCTGATTCATAACGTGGGTCAACTTCTTTGAAGTTAATAGCGTGATAGCCGTGGTAATCAAAGCCGGAAGCGTTCTTGACGACAGGAGTAATCCAAATCGCAGTAAAGCCTTGGGCTTTGATATAGTCCATCTTCTCAATTAAACCTTTGAAGTCGCCTCTCCAGTTTGGATCAGTAGAAGCATCTTGTTTAGCATCCCAACAGTGGGTGTTGTTGGTCTTATCACCATCATAGAATCTTGTAGTAATAGTGAAATAGATGCTCTCATCACGAAAATCATCACGTTTACCGTTATATTTGTTGATGACGGATTTCTTATCCCAGTTTTTAACGACAGGGAGTTCAGAATAATCACTCGCGGAGTTTACAGTAGCGTGAGCTGGTCTAACAATTTTGCTAGGCTGTTTATAATTCTTGCTATCTTTATAGATATTAGTGGCTTTTGGATTCCAATCAGTGGAATCGCTTCCTGATGATTGTTCAGGTTCAGTGTCGGTCTTTGTTAATTGTCCATTGACGAGCCAGTAGTGGCCTGCTCCGTTAACGACTAAGTCACCAGTTTGTCCTGGGGAATTAAAGATTACATTAAATTCTGTTTTTCCGGCTGGGAAATCAAACATCTTCCAGCGTGAATTGTGTTCGGATAATTTAGTGCCAGGCCAATTGCCAAGGAATTTCTCAGCACTTGTCTCGCCTTTTCCAGTCCAGGCATAGACATATTCATAATTGGTTGGGCAGAAGACTTGAACATTGGAAATAGGGCTTAAAACTTCAGGCACGAACGGCTCTACAGCTTTTTGCGGTCCATTATCAATCCAATCCTTGTCCTCATCATAGCTGATGTAACTATAGTCATGAGGGGTGCTTGCTTGACCACTAGGATCGGAGTCTCCTCCTCCGCCTTCACCTTTACTCGTAGGATCAGTGCTAGCTGTTCCACAAGCGGCAAGTGAAAATAAAAGTAATAATGAAATACTTGAGAGAGTTTTCTTCTTCATTTTATGTCTCCTTATAATTTCATTTTATTGATAAATATATTTTTTGCAATATGCGTACGTACTTATTTATAGAAGATGGATATATAAAAATCTAATATTTTCGAAATAAGGTATTAATTTAATTAATTAATGTGTATAATAACCACGTTATGTTTTTTAGAAAAAAGAGGAAAAAAGAAATGAAAAAAGTATTCGAACTAGATTTCGAAGGAAAGAAGTTCGTTGTTGAAGCGGGTGAAATCGCTAAACAAGCGGACGGCGCAGTCCTCGTTAGATTAAACGAAACTGTCGTACTTTCCACAGTGTGTGCCTCAGATCTTCCTAAGGAAGGAGATTTCTTCCCATTAACAGTCGGCTATGAAGAGAAACAATACGCCGTCGGTAAGATCCCAGGCTCATTTTTACGTAGAGAAGGTAGAGCGGGAGAACACGCTACCTTAACTGCCAGATTGATTGATAGACCAATCAGACCAATGTTCTCCGAAGGTTTTAGAAACGAAGTTCAAATCGTCAACACTGTGATGTCTGTTGATACAGACTGCACACCAGAGATGACAGCAATGTTAGGTTCTTCCTTAGCCTTAGGTATCTCCGATATTCCATTTGATGGTCCTATCGCTGGTGTCTATGTTGGAAGAGTTAACGGCAAATTCATCATCAACCCAACAGTGGAAGAGGATAAACAATCCGATATTCAACTCGCTGTCGCTGGTACTAAAGAAGCTATCAACATGGTTGAAGCTGGTGCTCAACAAGTCAGTGAAGAAGATATGCTCGATGCTTTAATGTTTGGTCATGAAGCGATTAAGAAATTATGTGCATGGCAAGAAAAGATCATTAAAGAAATCGGTAAACCAAAAAGAGAAATCGAACTCTATAAATGCGACCCTGTCATCGAAAAAGATATCACTGAAAGAGCCAATGCTCGTTTAGTGAAAGCCATCTCTATCTTTGATAAATTAGAGAGACAAGATGCTGTCGATGCCATTAAGAATGAAATCATTGAAGATTATGATTCCCGTACTTATGAAAATGAAAAAGAACATCAAAAAGTTATGCACATGGTCAATGAGACTTTAGAAAACCTCGTTGCTAAAGAAGTGCGTAGACTTATCACTGATGAAAAGATCAGACCAGATGGTCGTAAAGTCGATGAAATTCGTCCTTTAGACGCACAAGTTGATTTATTACCACGCACTCATGGTTCTGCGATGTTCACTAGAGGTCAAACTCAAGTCATCTCCGTTACTACTTTAGGTGCGAAATCCGATGAACAAATCATCGATAACTTAACTGAAGAAGATACTCGTCACTGGATGCATCATTACAATTTCCCACCATATTCTGTTGGTGAAGTTGGTAGAATGGGTTCCCCAGGAAGAAGAGAAATCGGACATGGTAAATTAGGTGAAAGAGCCTTATCATATGTCATTCCTTCAGTAGAAGAATTCCCATATACTATTAGAACTGTCGCGGAAGTTGTCGAATCTAACGGTTCTTCTTCTCAAGCTTCCATCTGTGCTTCCTGTATGTCCCTTATGGCTGCAGGTGTCCCAATCAAAGCGATGGTGTCCGGCATTGCCATGGGCTTAATCAGCTCTGGACCATTAGATGGCAAGCACCCATATACAATCCTTACTGATATTCAAGGTTTAGAAGATCACTTCGGTGATATGGACTTCAAAGTCGCTGGTACCGAAAAAGGTATCACAGCCTTACAAATGGATATCAAGATCAAAGGTGTTACTAAAGAAGTGCTACGCGAAGCTTTAGCCCAAGCTCATGATGCTCGTGCGAAAATTCGTGAAGTGATGAAGCAAGCGATTGCTGAACCAAGACCAGATGTCGGTAAATACGCGCCTAAGATGGATACATTCCACATCGATGTCGATAAGATTAGAGATGTCATCGGTACAGGTGGCAAAGTCATCAACGAAATCATCGCAGAGTGTGATGATGTCAAGATCGACATTGAAGATGATGGCCAAGTCACTATCTACCATATGGATAGAGAAACAATCAACAAAGCCAAGAATATGATTCTTGATATCGTGAGAGAAGCTCAAGTTGGCGAAGAATATACTGGTGAAGTTACCCGTGTTGAAGACTATGGTGCCTTCGTTAAATTATTCGGTAATGTTGAAGGATTATGTCACGTCTCAAGACTCGGTTGGGGATTTGTCTCTAGAGCTCAAGATGTCGTCAAAGTCGGCGATACATTAAGAGTGAGAGTCATCGAAATCGATGATCACGGCAAAGTCAAAGTCTCCGCGAGAGAATTTATGGAAAAGCCAGCTGATTATGAGGAAAGACCTCAAAGACAGGCTAAACCAGACCGTTCAATCAAGGGACCAAGAAAGTTTAAAAAATAACAAAACTAATATAATGAGGAAGGAATGATAAAATCCTTCCTTTTATGTCCCAAAAATATAAAACAGGTGTATAATAGAAATGCTATGAAAGACATTATTATTATTGGCGCTGGTGTTACAGGCGCTTTAATCGCTAGAGAGTTATCCAAATATAATCTAGATGTTTTAGTCTTAGAGAAGGAAAGCGATGTCGGCAATGTTACCTCTTCTGCTAACTCTGCTATCATCCATTCCGGATATGATCCAAAGCCAGGAACATTAAAAGCAAAACTGAACGTGAAAGGAGCTGCTCTATATCCTGCTTTATGTGATGAACTCGATGTTTCATACTCCATGTGTGGAACCCTAACGATTATTGACGATGAATCGCAGTGGCCTATTTTTAAAGAACTAATAGAGAGAAGCAAAGAAAACGGAGTGGAAATGCTCTCTTTAAGCAAAGAAGAACTCCTTAAATTAGAACCAAACATTACTCCAAATGCTTTAGGTGCCCTTTATGCGAAAAAAGCAGGCATCGTCAACCCATTTGAATTAGTGGTCAATGCGATGGAAAACGCAGTTGATAATGGAGTCACTCTCCATATTAACGAAGGTGTTAATGATATTAAAGCAAAAGATAACTATTTTATAGTTAAAACAAATAAAGGCGAATATGAAACCAAAGTGGTGATCAACGCGGCAGGTTTATATTCCGATAAGATTGCCTCAATGGTTAATGATATCGATTGGCATATCATTCCTCGTAAAGGCGAATATATCTTATTAGATCACCGTACAGCTGGTTTAGTGCGTAGACCAATCTTCCCTCTACCTAGTGAAAAGGGAAAAGGCATCTTAGTTGCCCCAACAACTTCTGGCAATTATTATTTAGGTCCTAGCAGTGAACCGCAAGAAGAAAGAGATGACTATTCCACAGATTCATTAACTTTAGGCAATATTAAGGCTAATGCTTCTCGATTAGTACCAAATATTCCATACGGCGATACCATAAGAGTGTTCGCCGGACTTAGAGCCACTCCATCAACTCATGATTTCATCATTGGGCCAAATGGAAAATATGATAACTTTATCAATGTGGCAGGTATTGAATCTCCAGGTTTAGCTTCCTCTCCAGCAATCGCTCAATATGTCGTTCATGATTTTGTAGAGAAAGTCCTTCCTTTAAACAAGAAAGACAATTTCAATCCACATATTCGTAAGCATATTAAAATCAAATTATTAAACGAAGAAGAAAGAAATAAGCTCGTTAAAGAGAATCCAGATTATGGACGTATTGTCTGTAACTGTGAACAAGTCTCTTTAGGTGAACTTAAAGATGTTCTTAATAGAAGCGTTCCTCCTCATTCAGTCAAGGGAATGAAGAGAAGAACAAGAGCGGGGTTTGGTCGTTGCCAAGGCGGTTATTGCTTAGGTACAGTCTCCCTCTTACTCGCGGAGAAATACGGCATTGAACTCACTGAAGTCAATTATGATAACGAGGGTTCAAATCTCATTATTGAAAAGATAAAGAAGGTTAACAATGATTAAGAAAGATTTAGTGGTTATCGGTGGAGGAGCGGGCGGCTTAGCGGCTGCTATTTCCGCATACGATAATGGTGTTAAAGATATCTTACTCCTTGAAAGAGAAGATCATTTGGGTGGCATCCTTGACCAATGCATCCATAATGGTTTTGGACTTACCACATTTAAAGAAGAACTCACTGGTCCAGAATACGCAGATCGTTTCATCAAAGAATTAAAAAAGAGAAACATCGAATACAAATTATTAACGCAAGTCAGCAAAATAACGAAGAATAAAGAGGTTTTTTACTCAAATAGCGATGAAGGATTCGTCAAAGTTGAAGCAAAAGCCATCATTCTTGCGACTGGCTCATATGAAAGAACTCCAGGGGCAATTATGGTTCCAGGAGATCGTTGCAGTGGTGTGACTACAGCTGGCACTGCCCAAAAGATTTTAAACACAACTGGTTATCTCGTCGGTAAAAAAGTGGTGATCTTAGGTAGTGGTGATATCGGCTTAATCATGGCAAGAAGATTAACTCTTGAAGGTGCAAAAGTCATCTGTGTTGCAGAGATTATGCCTTTCTCAAATGGGTTAAATCGTAACATCGTCCAATGCTTGCAAGATTTCAACATTCCCCTCTATTTATCCACAACTGTTAGTAACGTCATTGGTAAGAATAGAGTAGAGAAAGTTGAACTCTCTTCGGTCGATGAAAATTTAAAAGTGATTCCAGGCACAGCTAGAGAGATTGAATGCGACTGTTTAATTCTCTCTGTCGGTTTATTGCCACAGACAACTTTACTCGAAGAGATGGGTGGAGTGAAATTTGAAAGAAATAGGGGACCATCGGTTGATAATAACTTCGAATTACAAATTCCAGGTATTTTCACTTGCGGTAACTGCTTACATGTTCACGACCTCGTTGACTTTGTCTCTCAAGAAGGTTTAGCTGCTGGTAAATCCGCTGCAGAATATATCGTCAACAATAAAGAGGAAAAAGATAAACTTCCAGTGACTGCTGGAGGACTTATGGGATATGTTGTTCCTAATTATGTCAATAAGTCTGCTGAAGAATTGAATTTCAAATTCCGCGTTCGCAAACCAACGGAAAAAGCCTTCTTATATATCACTCAAGGTGATAGATTATTGAAGAAGCAAGTTTTGACTCTTCTTTTACCAAGTATCATGGTGGAAGGTAAGGTCAAATTAACGGACTTGACAAATGAGCCAATTGAAATGAGGGTGGATTATGAATAGAGAATTTACATGCATCGTTTGCCCACGTGGTTGCCATATCACTGTTGATGAACAAAATAATGTTTCTGGAAACTTTTGTCCTAGGGGCAAGAATTATGTCCTTAAAGAGATGAGTGCTCCAGAGAGAACTTTAACTTCTTCTATTAGAATTACTAATAGAAAAAACTGTGTTGTTTCCGTGAAAACTTCTAAACCAATTCCAAAAGGAAAGATTTTTGAGATGATGGAAGTGGTCAACTCTTTACATGCGGAAGCTCCAGTCCATGTCGGTGATGTTGTCCTTCATAATCCATTAGGGATTGATGCGGACATCGTCATTACAAAAAACATTCTTTAATGTTTATTATTTAAAAAACACTATTTTATTGATATACTATTCATATTCTAAGGAACATAGTAATGTCTGATCAAATCAAAATCGTTGCTTTAGGCGGTCTTGATGAATCTGGTAAAGACTGTTATGTCGTGGAAATCAATAATGACATCTTTGTCTTAGAAGCTGGATCATCTGTCCCAAACAAAACCATCCCTGGTGTTGATTTCATGCTCCCGAATTTCGATTATTTAATCGCGAACAAGGAGAGAATCGCCGGGTATTTTATGACGCACGGTCACGATGAGAACATGGGCTGTTTGCAGTATGTCTATAAAGATGCACCCGCACCAGTATACTGCACAAATGCAACCCGCATTATTATGGAGAGCGAAGCAAAACGTCTTGGCTTAAAGCCAAATTTCAATTACCGCATCATCAATTTAAAAGATAATATCTTCCAAGTTGCGGGTAGAGAAGTGAGGGTTTTCCAAACTGTTCATAACGCTGCTTATTCCTATGGATTAGCAATTTATACTGATAGAGGATATATCGTTTATACAGGTGATTTCATGATCGATTTCACAACTGAAGACGAAGGATATTATTTTGATTTAGATACGATTGAGGAATTATCACATGAGAACACCCTTCTTTTGATGAGCGTTTCTAAAGCCGCTAATAAGAGTGGATACTGTGCTCCTAAACATATGGTTTACGATAGGTTATACCGCAAATTTAAAGATGGGCATAAGCGTATTTTCATCGCTTGTTTCTGGCAGAATTTCTATCGTATCAATGAGATTTGTAAATTAGCAAAAGACACTCATAAAAAGATATATTTCTATAACGATTACACTAAAAGTGTAATGGAAGAACTGATGCAGGCAGATAAATCCATCTGCTTGACGAGAAATGATATTCTCGATAATCAAGATATTTTAAGAGTGAGAGGTGAAGATGTTGTCATCTTAATTCTCGGTAGAGGGGAAAAGCTTTATAAAGAGTTCCAAAAACTTGTTTATCGCACTAACGATGATAAGCGTATCGTCCTTGGTGAAAACGATATCTTTATCAACGTGGCTTTACCAACCCCACCTTTAGAAGTTTTAGCGACGAGATCAATGGATGCTTTATATCGCGTGAACTGTGAAGTGGTTTGGATTAAGTCCAAAGAGCTCACCTCAATGCATGCACGTCAAGACGACCTCAAATTCTTTATTTCAAGATTAAGACCTCATTATTATCTTCCGGTAAGAGGTAATTATGTCAATTTAGTCGCTAATGCGATGCTCGCTTTAGATATGAATTCTGGACTATCGCATAACAATATCTTTATTTTAGATAATGGTATGCAGCTTGTCTTTGATGATAAACCACGTCCTCATGTGGTCACTAACGAAGAAAACGGTATTAACATTTCTCCTGTTTTAGTCGATGGTATGGGCATTTCAAAAATTGCAGATAAAGTGATTGAAGAACGCCAAAAGCTTGGCGTTGATGGAGTGGTGATCGTGGCTGCGACAGTCTCAAGAGCGAGTCGTTCTATCGTCTCTGGACCTGACTGTCAAATGCGTGGATTTGTCTATTCTAAAGAAGCAGAGCCAATCTTAAAAGCCATCAATCAAATCTTCACTGAAGAAGTCAAATTAGCATTGATGAGCGATACGATTAACTTCGATCCAGCAATGACGAATATCAAAGATCGCTGTAAAAAATTCTTCCGTCGTGAAAACGGACGAGACCCATTAGTGATTCCGATTATCATCCCGGTGAACAATTAAGAATACAAAGCACTTCGGTGCTTTTTTCTTATAATTTGTTAGACTATATAAATAACTATATGTATAATTACATATATGGATGATGTTAAATACAATCACAAATTGTTCTATATAGCAAGTGGCATATTATTAATTCTTCTATCGGTGAGCTGTTACCTCAATATGGGATATGTGGCTCGCGCTTTATCATTTCCATTTTTATATTTGTTTGGTTTTGGCGCATATTTCTTATTTGCTTTCTTCATCATTCAAGGATTTGCTTTGATGATTAAGAGCAAATGGTATTTCCCAAAATCATTTTTGTTCAACTTTGGTCTTGGCCTTGCTATTGTTGGTGGACTTTTTATCTATTCAGTTGCCGTCCAATATAACGGTAATCCATTACAGTCAATCAATGATTACAATAGTCGTTTCTTTGGTCTTCAACCAGATTATTTTAACACTGGCTTTATCAACATTTTTGATATCCAATTAGCTGGTGGATTCTTCGGATTCTTATATGTCTTTTTGTTCGGCAATTGGCTCAATCAGACCTTAGCATTAACAATCGCTATTATCGTCGCAAGCGTCGGTGCTATTTTGATTTTAATCAAACCTACAATTAAGTTAGTTGGTTTCTTAAGAGTGAAGATCAGAAACATGCCTCCAAGAGAGAAAAAACAAAGAAGAGTGAGGAAAAAACCAGACACTATTGATGAATTTGATAGTTATGTTGGTAGCAATATTTATTCTCAAGCAAAAATCGTGGGACGCGATGAAATTAATGTGAACAATCAAGTCAGCGAAGTCAAACCAGTCAGTTTTGACAATCGCGATAATCCCTCTCCATCTATTGAATTTACCCAAAATATCCGCGAAACTGGCGTTATTATTCGTCCAGCCTTTTCATTAACAGGGGAAGTTAAAGAAGAGAAACGTGAACTTCCACCAGAGCCAAAAGAAGAAGTTGTTGAAGAAGTTTTAGCGCCTTTACCTGAAGTAGCAAAAGAAGAACATCACGAACAAATGAATCTTGATTTTGATGCGCCTCGCGAATTCAATCAAGAATTATTGAGTAAGATGCCAGAGATGGCTCAAGTGACAGAACTTCCACCTGTTCAACCTACACCTGTACCTGCACCTATGCCCGCTCAACACGTGCAACAAGTGGTACAAGAAAGCGTGCCAGCTGCACCTGTTAAGAAGGTTCCAATCAAATGGATTCCACCTTCTACTGAACTTTTAACCACTTATCAAACCCAAGAGGCGATTGAAACAAATACAGCCGTCGCTGAAGAGAGAAAAGATTTAATCAACAAAGTCTTCCAAGATTTTAATATTGCCGCAAGTTGTACTGGCTATACCATTGGTCCATCTATCACTCGTTTCCACATCAATTATGAATCCAATGGTTTAGTGAAGAACGTTATGAATTTAGTTCAAGATATCTCACGTCGATTAAGCGGTGTTCCTGTGCGTTTTGAAGCGACTGTCCCAGGATATGATTATAGTGGACTTGAAGTTCCTAACGGCATGGTGACTATGGTCTCCTTTAAAGAGATAGTGGAAAACCTTGAAGATGTGAAAAAGCATCCATTTAATGTCGCTTTTGGTAAAGATATTACTGGAAAGGTGATCAAAGCCGATTTCAACGAATTTCCTCATATGTTAGTCAGTGGTACCACTGGAAGTGGTAAATCTGTTTTCGTTAACTCGATTATCACAACCTTAATCATGAGAATGTCTCCAGATCAATTACGTATTGCTCTCGTTGACCCAAAACGTGTGGAAATGAATAAATATAAAGATATTCCTCATCTTCTTTGCCCAGTGGTTAATGAACCACATGATGCCTATGTCTTAATGAAGCGTTTAGTGGATGAAATGGAAGATCGATATCGTCGTTTTGAAATCGCTGATTGTTCAACTAATGTCAAAGAATATAACGAATACGCTGAGGAACATGGCATCGATAAGATGTATTACATCCTCGCTGTTCTTGATGAATATGCTGATTTAAATGATAACTGTAAAGAATTAGCTGGACCTGTTCAATCACTCTGTCAAAAAGCCAGAGCAGCAGGTATTCATTTAATGATTGCCACTCAAAGACCAACAGTCAATGTTATCACTGGTACGATAAAGGCGAACTTATCGACTAGAGTCGCTCTTTCTGCAGCAAGTGCTAATGACTCTATGGTCGTTCTTGATCAAGGTGGCGCTGAAGACTTAATGGGAAATGGTGATATGCTTGTTAAATCCCCACTCGTATCTCGCTCTGGTCCAATGCGTTTACAAGGTTGTTATATCAAAGGTAAAGAAATCGCTCATGTCGTTTCATATTTAAAAGAACATTATCCAGTTTGCTACGAACCTAAATTTTTAAATTTAGAAGAGAAGATGGATGAAGGCGCTAATGATTTATTAGGCAGCGAGAAATTCGCTAATGAAGCCGCCAATAGCGATGAAGAGAAATATCAGGCCATTAAAGAATGGGTGATGACTCTCGACTATGTTTCAATGAGCAAGATTCAAAGAGAATGCGGCGTTGGTTTTAACCGCGCTGGTAGAATCTTTAAAAGATTACAAGAAGAAGGAGTGGTGGCTAGCACAGCTGAAGCCGCTGCCAAAGGCAATAAAGTATTGGTCAATGATAAGTTCTATGATGGCGGAAATGATGTGACCAGTAATGAGCAAGAAAAATAGGAGATATTTATGAAGAATTCCTTTATTAAAGTTCAACTAACCTCATTAAAAACAATCCAGGTTATGGTTTTTACAAATATACCTCGCCCTAACGATTTGACTTTCACCCTTTTTGATAGTCCAAAAGGCGAAGGAAAAAAGATGAGAATTATCAAACAAAGCGGTAGTAACTTAGTCAATCTCTTTGAACTCGAAGTGCCAGAAACTTATGAATTTGGTAAACAATACTATGTCGGTGTAAGTTCCTTCAACGCGCAACCAGTAGATGTTAATAATGCGGTTTATTTCCCAGAATTTGATGAACTTTTTAATTATAACGGTGATGATTTAGGCGCGGTCTATCATAAAGATCATACAGACTTTGCCCTTTGGGCACCTTTAGCAACGCGCGTCGCGCTTAAGATATGTCATGGGAAAGATGATTTTGAATATCATTCGATGAAAAGAACTGAGAAAGGTGTCTGGAGATTCACATTAGAAGGTGATCAACTCAATCTTCGTTATTCATATTTAGTGACCAATGACGGCGTCACTAGAGAATCGACTGATCCGTACGCGAAAGGGGCTTCAACAAACAGCTATTTCTCTGCTGTTGTCGATTATGAAAGCATTAGAAAGCAACATAAAGTTCAACCTAAAAATGTGGTTAAAAATTATGTTGACGCGGTGATATATGAAGTCGGTATTCGTGACTTTACAGAACAAAATAGTAAAGCCACTAATATCGTTAATCGTGGTAAGTACCTCGGCTTTGTCGAAGAAGGTAGAAAAACTCAAGGTGGTCATCCAGCAGGCTTAGATTATTTAAAGAATCTAGGCATTACTCATGTTCAACTCAACCCAGTCATCGATTTTGGAACGGTTGATGATGTCGATATGAATAAAAAATATAACTGGGGATATGATCCTATTTCCATGTTTGCTTTAGAGGGTAGCTATTCTCTTCACCCAGATATTCCTCAAGAGAGATTAGAAGAATTCCGCACCATGGTCAACAAGCTTCATAAAGCCAATATCCGCGTGATTATGGACGTTGTTTATAACCACACTTATAACTACTTAACAAGTTGTTATGAAAAGATTGTTCCACAATATTATTTCCGCAGATGCTATAACGGCAATATGGCCTGTGCTTCTGGATGTGGCAATGATATTGCCAGTGAGAAATATATGGTGAGAAAGATGATCATTGACTCATTAAAATATTTCGTTGATGTCTTTGACGTCGATGGCTTTAGATTCGACCTTATGGGCTTAAGTGATATTCAAACGATTAATCAGAGTTTAAATGAATGCCGCAAGATTAAAAAAGACCTCATGTTCTATGGCGAAGGATGGAATATGGGTGATCTTCCTCACGAGAAGAAAGCTTGCTCTGATAACGCTTATCAAATGCCTGATGTTGGTTTCTTTAACGATACATATCGCGACGTTATTAAAGGCGCGACTTTTGATAAAAGCGCAAAAGGATATATCGGTGGCGATATCAACTACGCATATGGCATGAAATTTGCATTAACTGGTTCAACAATTGATTTAAATTACAATGCGAAATATGCCAACGCAAACCAAAGTATCAACTACGCTGAATGTCATGATAACAATACATTATTCGATAAATTAACTTTTTCTAATCCAGATGAAGATGAGGATGTTTTATTAGAGAGAGTGAGATTAACCAATGGTTTAATCGCTTGCTCAATTGGAGTTCCTTTCTATCATATGGGACAAGAAATCGGTCAAAGTAAGAAAGGCTTAGATAACACTTATAACGTCTTAGGAATCAATAAAATGGATTGGCATCTAGTTGATGAACGATACGAGATGGTCAATTATTTAAAAGCCATGATTGCCTATCGTCGTAATCCAGATATGCCGATTCCGTACGCTAAAGAAGAAATAAGTAAGTGGGTTAATATTTACGAGAGAGATGGTGGAATGTTCCTCGAAGCAAATCACCTTAGCCCAAAAAGCATGTATTCCTCCTTTTTAGTTGCTGTGAATCCAACGACAAAGGTAATTCAAATGAACCCTGAAGATAAATATGAATTGGTGGTTGGAACCCATGGGGCAGCAAACCCAAAACAAACGAACAAAAATCTAATTGTCTCTATCCCGCCTCTATGTACGATAGTGATTGGTAAACAAAAATAATTAGAACAATATTTCTTTTTTACGCAGTTTTTTCGGATAATGATTTTTAATTATATTTCCGTTTATTTTTGAAAAATCTAGTGGAATTCCTTGATATTTTATTAAGATATTGCCTTTGTTTTTATTTCCGTTAATAATTATTTCTTCGCCTTTAAGATATTTTGTTATTTCTTCTTTATTTAAATCGACTTCGTTAACAAAAGAAGATAAATAGTGAGAGAGATGATAATCGTAATTAGTGCCTTTAGAGAATATTTCTCCAATCTTTAATCCGTATTGAATGATATTTAGTTTTTTATATGTAAAAAGCGTGGGTAAACCAAATAAAACGTTATTGAAATTTTTGATATCAAAAGCGCTTATGTCTTTTGGCAATTCCTTATTTTTGTAGGTTGCTACTTTATTATGGTATTTGACTTCTCCTGGTTTTTTTATTAAGCAGATATAATGCCCTTCTCCAGAAAATAAATGTGGGAATAAATGTATGCCTAAATGATCTTTGCTTTCATAATATTGTTCCCTACTTGGGATAGGGATAATCTCTGCATTGGTATGCTCTAATAGATGCTTAATAACCATTTCATCTTCTTCGTATGAATAAGAACAAGTGGAATAAACCATTGTCCCACCTATAGCAAGCATTTCATAACATATGTCGATTAGTTGACACTGGGTCAACGAGAATTTATAAACTTTATTAAGCGACCAATCATCAACCATCTTATCTTCTTTTCTAAACATTCCAGAACCAGAACAAGGAGCATCGAGAATGATTTTTGTAAAGTAATTAAGATAATGCTGATAGATATTAACAAAATCGTTATTAGTGATCACTATATTGCTTCTACCCATTCTCTGTACATTTTCTTGAAGAATAAAGGTGCGGTCTCTTGCTAAATCGTTAGAGATGATGAGTCCTTTGTTATCCATTAGTAAAGACGCCCCAATGGTTTTTCCTCCTGGAGCAGCACATAAATCTAAAACAGTATCGTTTTCATTTGGATTAAGAAGATAACTCACTAATATCGCAGAAGGTTCTTGAATATAAAAACAACCGAGTTCATGATAAATGCTCTTTCCTAATTGATATTCATCCTTATCGAAAATATAAGCGTATGGCACGATAGGATGCTTTTTGATATTTGGAAATAAAGATAATAAAGTTTCTTCATCCATCTTTTCTTTGTTTAGGATTAATCCATTAACATTTTTCTCTTTTAAAGAATCTAGTAAAGAATTGATATCATTTTCTGATAAATATGAACGGAGATGGGAGATGAATTCTTGCTTCATTCTTCTATCATAACTGAAGCGAAAGTAAAAATTAATGTTTTATTCTTTTTCTTTCCTTTATAATAAGGAAGAAAATGAATCGACCATTAGCAGACATTATGAGACCCGCTTCCCTTGAAGAGATGGTGGGACAAGAGCACCTTTTAAAAGAAGGTAGTGTATTTCGTAACGCTTTAAATAATAAAAAAGTTCCTAATATGATATTCTATGGTCCACCTGGAACAGGGAAGACCACAATTGCAAATATTATCGCAAAACAATCGAATTTAACTCTTTATAAATTAAATGGGACTAATGCATCTACCGATGATATTAAAAAAGTGATTGGTGAAATAGATTCATTACTTAATGGTAACGGTATCCTTTTATATTTAGATGAAATTCAATATTTAAATAAAAAACAACAACAATCATTATTAGAATTCGTGGAAAGTGGAGATATCACTTTAATTGCGTCAACCACCGAAAACCCATATTTCTATATCTATCCTGCGTTGATATCGCGATGCGTCGTTTTTGAATTTAAAGCGATTAGTAGTAAAGAGATTGAAAAAGGCATCTTAAGAGCCTGTAAATCATTAGATATCGGTATTGAAGAAGAAGCATTACATAAATTAGCGATTGCCTCTAATGGTGATATGCGTAAATGTTTAAACAATTTAGAATTTTTAACTTCCTCTTTAGAGGATAATAAAATCACTTTAGCAAAAGTCGAAGAATTAATCGATAAAGCAAATATCGTTTACGATAGAGGTGAAGATAAGCATTTCGACAATTTAAGCGCGCTAATGAAATCGTTAAGAGGATCTGATCCTGACGCGGCTTTATTTTATATGGCAAAACTCCTTGAAGGGGGCGATTTAATCGCTGTATGTCGTCGATTATTATGTTCTGCAAGTGAAGACATCGGTTTAGCTTATCCACAGATTATTCCAATTGTCAAAGCCGCAGTAGATTCTGCTTTGCAGTTAGGAATGCCAGAAGCAAGACTTCCGCTTGCTAACGCCGCTATTTTGTTAGCGACTGCTCCAAAGAGCAATGCCGCTTGTTTAGCAATTGATGCCGCATTAGCGGATATCCATAATGGTTTAGGAATCAATGTTCCTCGTCAACTTCAAAATACCCATTTCGATGGGAAAGATGCAAAAGTAAGAGGACAACACTATAAATATCCTCATGATTTTGCTAATCACTGGGTGGATCAGCAATATCTTCCAGATGATATCAAAGACCATAAATATTATGTCTATCAAGATAATAAATATGAACAATCGTTAAAAGAATATTGGAGTAAGGTGAAAAAGAAATGAGAGTAGTGTTAACAACTGTCAATCACGCGAGTGTGACCATTAAAGAAAAAGTAGTGGGCCAAATTAATCGTGGCTTTCTTTTATTAGTTGGTTTTACTCAAGGGGACGATAAAACTATTGTCGAGAAGATGGTTGATAAACTTTTATCTTTACGCGTATTCCCTGATGAACATGGACAAATCAATATTTCTTTAAACGATGTGAATGGGGAAATTCTTTCCGTCTCTCAGTTCACTTTATATGGCGATGTGAGAAAAGGAAGAAGACCATCTTTTATCGATGCGCTTCGTCCTTTTGACGCGGAAGAATTATACGACTACTTTAACCTATTAATTGAACAAAAACACGGTAGAGTATCCACGGGTGTTTTCGGTGCGGATATGAAAGTTAATAGTGAGAATGATGGACCTTTTACGCTTATCCTTGATAGCAAGGAGCTTTTCCCATTATGAAAAAAGTATTATTAGGTTTATCAGGCGGAGTTGATTCTGCGGTCGCGTTATATTTACTTAAAAAACAAGGCTATGATGTCACCTGTTGCTTTATGCGTAACTGGGATGCTTTAGCGAATAATGATTATTTAGGTAACCCTACTCTTAACGGAGATCAATGCCCACAAGAAAAGGACTGGGATGATGCTAGAAAAGTTGCAGATTTGCTAAAAACACCGCTGATTCGCTTAGATTTTATCAAAGAATATTGGGATGATGTCTTCACTTATTTGATTAGAGAATATGAGGTTGGAAGAACTCCAAATCCTGATATCTTCTGCAATAAATATATTAAGTTTGGACCATTTTTAAAATATGCTAAAGAACATGGTTTTGATTATATTGCCATGGGCCATTACGCCAAAAGAATTGAAGGGGAACCTGTCAGAATGATGAAGGCAAGTGACCGCAATAAAGATCAAACATATTTCCTTTCGCAAATCGATTATGAACAGCTTTCTTCTTGTTTATTCCCATTAGGTGATATTAAAAAAGAAGACGTGAGAAGAATAGCTCATGAACTTAACCTATCTTCTGTGATGGATAAAAAGGATTCAACAGGCATTTGTTTCATTGGAGAAAGAAACTTTAGAGAATTTTTAAAGAACTATATTCCCGCTAAAAAAGGAGATATTGTTGATATTGAAAATAATCGCGTTGTCGGACGTCATGATGGAGTGATGTATTATACGATTGGTCAAAGAAAAGGCTTAGGTATCGGAGGTATTTCTGGAGAAGAAGCTAAAGGTTGGTTTGTCGCTAAAAAAGATGTAAAGAAAAACATTTTATATGTCGCTAGTGGAGATGATTCAGCTTATTTATTATCTGATTGTTGTACTGTGGATACACTTAATTTCATCAACGGAAAGATTCCTGAAGGAACACATATGCAGGCCAAATTCAGATATCGCCAACAGGATAATAATGTCACTTTATATTATGTGAAAGAAAATGAAGTAAAACTTGTCTATGATGAACCGATTAAAGCGGTAACCCCTGGACAAGCCGCTGTCTTCTATCTTGATGATATATGTCTTGGTGGTGGACTAATAAAGAACACCTACTACAAAGATAAATTGGTAAATTAAAAAGCGCCGAAGCGCTTTTTTTAATGATTTTAGGCTTGATTAATCGTTTTGAAGACCTGGTTCTTCGTTTTCTTTTTCATCTTCTTTTTCGATGACGAATGATTTATTTAAATCAGTGTTTTCGAGGTGCTTTTCACCAAAGATATCAACTAGACCATCGTCGTCGATGGCTGGTTCTCTTTTGCCAGTTGAGAGATCGAATGGTATGTCTTTTTGAATCTCGTTATTGATTTTGTTAGAGATTTTATCATGTTCATAGAACATGTCAGTCGCAACTGTGTTAGTCTTTGTCGCATAGTCTAATCTCTTTTGTTCAATCGCAGATAAACTATTTTTATTGGTCACTGTGTTTTGATATGCAGTAGAAGCTTCTCTAACGTGATTGTTGTCTAAATAGTATTTACTATTTGGGTTTGAATAATCCGCGACTGCTTTTTCAAAAGCTTTAAATGATTTAGATGGTCTTCTGAAGATCTTATCAATCCAACCGCCTTTCATCTCCTTTTTCATACTGGCAGCATTGAAAGCTTTGCCTAATTTGGCATCCATTTTTTCTTTATAGACAGCGTGATATTTCTCTTGGAATTTTTGAGAGACGCTACTGATTTGTTGAATTTCTTCAGGAGTTCTTTCTCTCACTTGTACACCTGGCTTTTTATCGGCAAAGTCTAATAAGCTGGCTGAGATTTCCTCATGGGTTCTTGGATCGATTGTAAACGCTTTATATTTAAGGAAGAAGTTCTTGTCATTTGGACCTAACTCTAATCCTGCATCTGTTAATTTTTTATTAACATCAGAGATTGAAAGATGTGATTTAAAGACGCCACGTTTTTCATCGATGAGGGCACTGACATTATTTGGCATTGGGCCCTTGAAAACCTTACGGCTGTTAAGTCTGATTTCTTCTGCAAGTTCTGGGCTCACATCTGGGAATGCAAAGCAGTCTACAGTTAAATATGGTTTATTAACAGTATCTCCATAGCTGAGTTTTTGGAGCATGCCTTTATAACATTCGCTAGCTTCTTTGAATTCTTTGCCAAGGCCTAAACTATCATGTCTAAATGCATCACCATATTGATTACCTTCTTGGCACATCGCCATGTGGTCGCGGTAGAATTCTGCGTTTTTCACAGGATCATTTCCGATTTCAAGAAGTTCTTTTGGATTGAGATTCATCAAGTTCTTTGATCTGATTTGTGTGAAAGTTTCTGGATCTTTCGCATAGGTCTTATATAAATCTTCATTATATTTATTGCTTTCAGGGCTACCATCCGTCTTCATTAAGAAGGCGATACTTCTAGAAAGATAATTTCTTGTGTCGTCTTGGATAGGATATTTCTTAGATAATTCCTTGGCGATTGCTTTTTGAGCGGCTTTCTTCTCTTCGATTTCGTTTTTGATACGGAATCTTGCGACCATGGATTCATCATCCATCTTCGCGCGAACAGTTTGAAATCCTGCTTCGACATCGAGTGTGGGCTTGTTATTAGCAGTTAAGTAATCGTTAATCTTACTCACATATTCGTGATAGCGTTTTTCGACTTCCGCTCTTTCTTCTTTTGTTAATGGTTTATATTTGTTTGGCATAAGCACATCTCCTTTAGGTGCGATAGTATTATATATCAATAACTGTCACAGAAGTGCCACACTTTTAAAAATAATACAAAAAATAAAAAAAGCTTTTTTAAAAGCCTTTTTTACAAACTGTGATTCGCTATTAATATTGTTCGTTCATCGTGGATTCGACAATTAATAAGATACCGCCGACTAAACTTACAAAGATCAAAGTGCAGATTGCGAAACCGATAGAGGCTTTTTCTTCGCCTTGATAGCATTTATAACAGTGAATAGTCATTGGAATACACCATGCGAGTGGAAATAAAAAGATGCCTAAACCCACAGTGCCGAGAATCATGAAAATGAAGGCGACTAATAATAATGTCTTCTTCATATCGTTTTCATATACTGGTTTTGGTTCTAATTCGTCTGCCATATTTTTATCCTCCGTCAATATTATAGCGACTTTATTTAATAAATAAAGATTAAGCTTTATACCTAATTGATCTAATGAACATGATCACTGGAATGATGAGCAAAACTGCTCCAACCCCTAGAGGAACATAAGCATCGACTGTATTCATTATTGGTAGTTCATAATATTTTTGAATGATGCGTGAGATGAATTGCTCGATGATCACAAGATCTGTTAAAGCGGACAAGAAGGTAATTTCTTTTAATCCGATGACCATGATATCAGTTTTTTCTAACGCTCCTTTTAAATTGATTAAGGAGAGGATAAACATGAGTAATAAGAATCCGATGAATAATAATTCGATCCATCCTTGATAATTGTTTGTTCGAGAAATATCGATGTTATTGACCTTTAATACCGCGAATAAGACGAAGATTAAAGAATAGATAAAGGCAGTGATTGCCATTGCAATGTACGCTTTCTTCTTACTTTCTCTGCTCGCGGTGACATTTTTCACGAATATAATCTTACAGATGAAAACACAGAGAGTAGAGATAGAGGCGATGATCATCACAAGTGACATCGTATATATACCTAATCCTGCTTTATAGATAAAACTTAATAATGAGATTATCGCAGAGAATAATGTCGATCTGCGCATCTTAACTTTGCTTGCCATACAACTATTATAAAACAAAAGACCCTGATATGCTCAAGGTCATTATTGATTGTTTGGTAGCTGCGGGGGGACTTGAACCCTCGACAGGCCGGGTATGAACCGACTACTCTAGCCAACTGAGTTACGCAGCCAAGTGGTGGATCTGAAGAGGCTCGAACTCTCGACTTCCTGAATGCAAATCAGGTACTCTCCCAACTGAGTTACAGACCCATTTTTGCTCACATTAAGAAAAATTGAGCATTATTATTATACACAAGAAAATTAAAACTACTACAAAATCTTTTTGAAAGTGGAGTTATTAATAACTATATAGAGAAGGATTGAACCCAAAGAATTACCTAAAGTCGCCACTAAGATGGATAGAATTGCATTAAGTGGGTTGATGCCATACATATTACCAACCGCGAAATAATACATATTCGCGATACAGTGTTCCATGCCCATCATCACAAACGTGGTGATACAGACTAAGATGCCACCGATTTTTAAGAAATGATTCTTATTCTTTCTAAAGATATCAACGCATAAGAAGACGAGATTGCCACAGAAGAAACTCATCGCGAGCATATGGATGATGGATTGTCCAGGATCTCCAGACCAGGATATTAATTTGTTATAACAAATAGGAGTGACTGTTTCTTTTAAGGAAGGAATTAATCCGACGAGATAACCCGCGCCTACTGCCCCAACAACGTTTCCGATATACATGAAGAATAAGGAGATGATAAAAGTCTTTTTATTCTCTAATAAATAACCAATCTTGCCAGTATATAGATGAAATCCTAAATAGCAGATGGTTAATAAACCCGCGCAGAAACTGACTGCACCCCAGAACTTTTGACCAACAGAAACTAGAAGGAGGAAGAAAGTTCCGCCCATCGCGATTGCAAGACCTGCTAATATGCCAAGCAAGAAATTGTCTAAATAAAGTTTTCCAGTGATTTTCTTAATCATAAGTGATTTATATTTTATATAAGAAGAATAATAATGTTAAGTAAGAAATTGTGATAGAATGATTTAGGTATGAATAGTGAAGAAAAAACAATCAGCAGTGAAGTGATTTATGACGGGAAAGTCATTCATGTACGAAAAGATAAGGTCCTTTGTCCGAATGGGAAAGAGTCATATCGCGAAATAGTGGATCACCATGGAGGAGTTGGGGTTCTCGCTTTTCTTAACGGCAAAATCGCTTTAGTGAAACAATATCGTTATGCTTATCAAGAAGAATTATATGAAATGCCTGCTGGTAAACTTGAAAAAGATGAAGACCCTTCTGAAGGTGGAAAAAGAGAACTTGAAGAAGAAGTGGGATATGTCGCTGACATATTTGAATATCTTGGAAAAATGTATCCTTCTTGCGGTTATACAAACGAAATAATTTATTTATATAAAGCAGAAAATCTCCGCAAAACCCACACGCATTTAGACGAAGATGAATTTGTGGAAGTCTATTGGTTTAGCTTAGAAGAAATAAAAAAGATGGTCAAAAGCGGACAAATTGTCGATGCTAAAACCATCTGTGCTCTTTATTTACTTGATTCGTAATCTTTGATTACTTTATATATTTTTTCCGCCAGTAAAAGGTGGCTTTTTTCTGTTAGGTGGATATAGTCACTTCCAGTTTCTAATCCGTTATTATCAACGAACAAACAGTTATGTTTTTCTGCAATTTTTTGATATTCTTCGTTGAAATATTTGCTTTCATCAATGACGTCATTAGATACTTTATCATAACCATCACCAACTACTGATGGGGCGACGATGATGATTTTTGGGGAGTTCTTTATTTTTCCTGCTAATTTCTGTTCAACTTTATAGATGTAGTCTTTTTCAAGCGATTCCGCGCAGTGCTTAGCAGTATCTTTATGAATGTATTTAAGATCATTACTTCCTAACATAATAAGGATATAGTCGAGAGGAAGAGTGGAGTAGACTGCTCCTCCAAAAGCAAGTTTTCCGTTACGGTTACCGACTAGTTCTTTTAAGTCGTCGCTGCACATCGTTCTTCCTGGTAATCCTTCTTCAATAACTTCATAGTCATTGCCTAGTAAGGAAGCTAAAACGCGTGGGTACCTGATAGAAGCAGGATATCTTTCCGCGTCACTGCTAGGGACATAGCCCCATGTGTTTGAATCACCAAAGCATAATATTCTTTTCATATGTTTTTCTCCAATATATTAGGTTCTGTTTCTAAGAACCCTTTTGCTTTATAAAAGTGCTTAGATTCATAATATCTTTCATCTCCTGTATGAATAGATAGTTTGTTGTATCCTTTTTCTTTTACATAGTTAGTTAATGTAGATCACTTTATTAATAAGGTTTATATAGTTTTCGTTTGTTAATAATGATCTGTCCTCATTTATTATAACCCTTAAGCAAAAATTCTCTTAATACATTGTTCGCCCATTAATCTGACGTGCATTTTTTGCACATGAGGTGCTTTCTTCCAGTTCGCCTTCTTTAAAAATATTCCTAATGTGTTTTGATACGACAGTTCGATCTCTAGAGAAAAGTTCAGATAGTTGGTCTTTTGTGAGCCAAACTGTTTCTTCTGATGGAGAAACATTAACCTGTAGTTCTAAACTGTTGTTGACAAATTTTACAAGTCCATAATTCATAGTGATAAATTATCGCAAGTATTAAATAATCACAATCTTTTGTAAATAAAAACAGCCTTTGCAGACTGTATTATTTTAAGTGGTCGGGACGACAGGATTTGAACCTGCGACCTTCTGCTCCCAAAGCAGACGCGATACCAAGCTACGCTACGTCCCGAAATATAATGGCGCGCCAGACAAGATTCGAACTCGTGACCCTCACATTCGTAGTGTGATACTCTATCCAACTGAGCTACTGGCGCATGTGGAGGTTCCTACCGGATTTGAACCGATGCTCATTGAGTTGCAGTCAATTGCCTTACCAGCTTGGCTAAGGAACCATAACCAAAGCGAATGTTATTATAACTAACCATTCTTCGCTTTACAAGATTAAATCTTTGATTTTGATGATATTTTCGTTTTAATCCTTAAAAGTTTGTTATATTATATTCAAGCAATATTTTGCATGGACCATTAACTCAATCGGTTAGAGTGGACGGCCCATAACCGTTATGTTCCGGGTTCAAGTCCTGGATGGTCCACCAGATAATGGAGAATTACCCAAGTGGTTGAAGGGGTCGGTCTTGAAAACCGATAGGGGATGCAAGTCCCGCTAGAGTTCGAATCTCTAATTCTCCGCCAAAATGATAATGACAATACCTCAGTGTATTGTTTTTTCATACTTTTTAATCAAAACTATACTTTTTATGTAAATTAGTATTAGGAATTATTCCTAGCGCGTGCTATAAAATAAATATAATATTTTTTGTCAAGGAGGTGCTTATGACAAATATTGTAAACAGGATAAAAGCACTCGGACTTTTAAGGTGGATCTATTTGATTTCCTTAGTGATTGCTTCTGCTTCTTTTATCTTAATTTTTATCGCGTTAGCGTTAGGTAGTGAATACCAATTCTCAGAACCGGGCGGTGTGACTTATTATGTTTTGACATTGATTTTAAGTATTGCCCATTTTGTGGTTATTGTTCTCATTGCCGCGACTTTTATCTTGACTTTTAGACTCAATATTGAGTGCAGAATTTCATTTTTTATCGGGATTGGAGCCGCTGTTTTATCCATCGCTTCGGGCATTATGGTTGTTGTTCCAGTTGCAGCGTATGCCGGTCTAATCATTGCGATGATTTCTGATCTATTGATTACAGCTGCATTATTTGCACTAATCGATGGTATTTTTGAGAAACAAGCAAGAGGAACTCCATTATTTAACTTCGCAATGTTGGGTATGTGCTTAAATGTCGTTTATACTGTTTTTTCCTTTGTGGCATCCGTCTTTAGATTGAACGAAGCATTTAGCGCAGTTCTTTATACTATTGGAGCGGTTTGCTACATCCTCAGTTCATTAATTATCTTTATGAGTTTGAATAGTAGTTTGAAAGAAATCAAACGATATCAAGAAAGCGAGGCTTAATTTATGAAATTTAAGAAAATAATGTTATTAGCTGCCAGCGCTTTGATGCTTGCTGGCGTTACTGGTTGTAATAGTAATTCTGTTTCTCCAGCTAATAATGAAGAAGCTATTGAAGAAATCGAAGAATTACCAGCGCCAAGAAATTTAAAAATTTCTAATGACCCTGAAGTTTCTAACTTTGTAAAAAATCAAGATTTTGATCCAAATAAAGCTTTAGCGATCGATTTACGTCCAACTACTACTCTTGATACGACTTGTACTGGACAAGAAGATGGTAAACGTCTCATCGTCACTAAAAAAGAAATTCATAAAGCCACTAATGGTTCCGGAAATTTACATGCTCTTGAACAAGCAGAACTTCTTTATCCAGGACAATTACTTCTTGCCGATTCAGGGTTAGTCGACGGTAATCCAACTTCAATGAGCAACCTCGACCGTGGAGCAACAACTATAGAAGTTGTTCTTCCTGGTTTATATGATTCTGAAATCGAAGTTACGAAAACAAAACGTTCGACTATTCGTAACGCCATTCAACAAAAAGTTGAAGAATGGGCTTCTAGTCCAAAGAAAAAGGCTCTTACTACAAAAGAAAGTTTCAAAATCTCTCAAATCTATGACCAACGTCAAGCTGGTCTCGACTTCGGTTTTGAAATCGCCGAAAAACTCTCCATCAAAACAGATTATAAACAAGATGTTGAGAAAAATATCTTCATCGTTTCCTATGAACAAATCTTCTATACTGTTAACACATCATTAGATAATGATACTCTTGTCTTCGCTGATACTGTAACTAAAGAAGATGTTGAAAGAGAAATCGGCAATACTCCAGCAGTTATGATCTCTCAAGCAAGCTATGGTAAGATGGTTTTCCTTAAGATTGAAACCACTAAGTCTAAATCCGAAATTGAAGCTGCCTTTAACTATTCTGGTAGTGTTAATGTCAAAGCAAAAACACAATTTCAGCAAGCGCTTGAAAATTGTACAATTACTTCCCTTGTCTATGGTGGAGCAGTTAAAGAAGGAGAAGATCCAGAATCACCAACACCATCAGAAGTAACAGACACAGCTGATAATTCAAAAGCTGATATCGTAACCTCGTTATTAACTAGGAACATTGCTTCTACAGCTGCTGAAGTGGAAAATGCTGTTATGCTCAGCTACCGCACGACTTGGTTAAAAAACAATAAGTTCGCCAAAGTTCAAGCGACAGCTGATTATGTGGAAACTACTCGTTCTATCATCGATGAACAAGTCGTTGAAATTAAAAACGTCGGTTGTTTCGCCGTTGATGATTGGTGGATTTCCGGTGAAGCCGTTTCCGTTAACGCAGAAACTGGGGCTCTTGAATTCGGACCAAGAACGAGAATTGAACATGCTTCTAGTATTTGTGCACCACAAGGTAGAACATATACAATTCCTGCTAAATGGGCACGCTTGCATTTTGCTTACGATATTTGTGCGGGATCCAAAAATGTGTTCAATCGACGCATTAGTGATAACAACTTCTTCTCTAAAGCTTTCATTGAAACCTGTGGTACCACGTTTATCAACCACACCAACGTCACTGTTGATGGTTCCTTCCGCAGAGTCTAACCAGACTATTAGATGAATAATTGGGATTGGTTATATAAGCCAGTCCCCTTTTTATTTATATAATATATAAGGATTATTTTTTATGGAAATTAAACCATTTGATCTATTTCATAAGGAATGGGCCTTATTAACTGTGGGTCCTTTTGATAAGCATAATTAGATGACTATTTCCTGGGATGAACTTGGCACTTTATGGAACAAAAGTGTTACCACTGTTTATGTAAAACCTTGCCGGTATACCTATAATTTTATGGAAGAAAACGATTATTTCGTTCTTTCGTTTTTTCAAGAAGAATATCGCTTAATCTGCAATATGAGCGATAATCAACATCATATTAATGGGAATATTATCATCAGTAATTTATATGGAGATGGCTTATTAATGCCACATGGATTTGTGGTCGTTAAAGAATAATCGCAATAGACAATATTTATATATCTATATAAAATAATAACGACAAAGGTTGGTTTTATTATGAAACGTTTTAGGTTTTTAGGTTTATTATTAGCGATACCATTTTTATGCGGCTGTTATAATTCTGCGGGTGGGGGAACTTATCCTGATGCGGATAAATATTTAGTAGGCAACCAAGCCTATGCTTCTTCGATTGATAGTATTGACATCGATTGGGCTTTTGGGAAAGTCACTTTAATCAGCGATGAATCAATCACTGGAGCGATAGTGAAAGAAGAGAATAATTTAATCGATGATGAGAAAGTTCATTCCTATTTAAAAGACAGCGAATTATTAATCAAGTTTTTCGCGAGTGGACATCGTGGGAATAATATCGATAGCAAAGATAAAGAATTATATTTAACATATAATCCAAACGACATTAAGATTTTTGATATCGGCAGCACTTCCGCGACAGTGGTGTTACCTAAATTAGTTGCTAGTGAAGAAGTGAAACTATCTTTAACTTCTGGGAATGTATCAGTAGAAGGAATTGATTCACCAAAAACGGATATCTATTTATCTTCTGGCTATGTAAAGATTAATGAATTAACTTCAAATAATCTCTCGATAAAAGCGACGAGTGGGACAGTGGATATTAAAAATATCAAAGTTGGAGATATTGATGCTGATATGACAAGTGGCAATCTATCTTTAGGGCTTGTCGAATTGAATAAAGGGCAGATTGATATGACTAGCGGAGAGGCTAATATCACTCTTCCAGATGATGGGGCGATAGTCAGCATTCATAAAACAAGTGGCACAGTTATCACTAGTAGAGAGTGTACCATCTCTGGCGATCAATATGTTTTTGGAACTAGTGAAGCAAAGATGAATATCAACATCACTAGTGGGAAAGTGGTTATATCTTGATGAAGGAATTGCCGCATACCGTTCAAATATATCTAAAGAAGGATGACTGCTATCTTTTGTTATATCGTAACAAAAAGAAAAACGATGTTAACGAAGGAAAGTGGATTGGTGTCGGTGGGCACGTGGAAAAGGGTGAAAGCATCGACCAAGCCGCGATTAGAGAAGTGAAAGAAGAAACGGGACTTATTATTCATTCTCTTACTTGTAACGGCGAAGTGTTATTTGTAAATAACGATTATCAAGAATTGATGTATGTCTATGAGATCGATGATTTTTCTGGTGAACTTATAGACTGCAATGAAGGGGAACTTAGATGGGTTCCGATATCTACTATGCTCGAACTACCGATGTGGGAGGGGGATAAATATTATCTTCCTCTACTTGGTAAAAAGGATTCATATTTCAAATTAGAGATAAAATATCGCGATAAAGAGCTAGTTAGTGTTACCACTTATCTTTAAAAGATAGACTTTATTTTTTGGATAATATAATATTGAATAGTTATAGGTAGGTTTTTTTATGAAAAAAATGCGTTTACATATCTATGTTGCCATGGCGGTATTCGTGGTGATGATCATCGTTGGATCATTCCTCGACTTACAGATCAATAAAGCCATCTTCTCTGCTAACAATGGTTTTGGCATCACAGTGGCAGCTTTATCAATGATGGTGGGGTATGGCATTTTATCCGCGATGGGTGGAATGTTTCTCTATCATGGTTTAATAATTACTAAAGTAACTTGGCAAAAAGTCCTCTTTATCCTCGTTAGCGTCGTCATTCTTGTTCTCACAGTTGTTTTATGTGCGAGAAAGGAATTCTTTGGTATCAACGGTTGGAATATCCGTTCCTTAGTCTGGCTTGGATATTTATTATCCACTCCAATAATGGGAGCGTGTATGTTTGGTGGTTATTTAATCGCTAAAAAGGTAAACAATCCTCGTTTATGGGTCTTAGTTGCTATTGGAGCAGCTTTTGTGGCTTTAGCCCTTTTATTAGGGACAACTGCAGTGAAGAGCATCTTCAATCGTCCAAGATATCGTCTCGTTGTTAACGAGCATCCAAATCTTTTCTACAATTGGTGGGAGAGATGCACAAATTCCAAAGATTTGATTAGCCAATATGGATATGGCGCGGAAGAATTCAAATCATTCCCAAGTGGTCACGTCAGCGTTTCCACTTTGACAATCTTTGGTGCGACTTTAATTCCATTTGTCTACGGCAAAGAAATCAAACATCAAGTCTTATATTTCTATATCGGATTAGCCTATGCTTTATTCGTTGCTTTTACTCGTATGTGGGTCGGCGCGCACTTCCTTTCCGATGTCGGTATGGGTGGTCTCATCACAACTATATGTGCCTATGCATGCTACGAAGTAGTCATCCATAATCCAAAATTATATGAAAACCCTTCTTTAGAAGAAGTTAAAGAAGTCCAAGAATAATGAAAAATTTAATCATTCCGAAACAGTACAGCAACCGCCTCGATCTTTTAGAGACGCAAATCGCGATTAAATTCGTGAAAGATACATTCCAAATCGAACTCTCGAAAGCTTTAGATTTGCAGCGTGTTTCCGCGCCTTTATTCGTCACCCCTGAAAGTGGCCTTAACGATGGTCTTAACGGTTATGAAAGACCTGTATCTTTTGATGTCTCATCTTTGCATAAAGATGTGGAAATCGTGCAATCCTTAGCAAAATGGAAGAGAAATGCCCTTGGAAAATATCATATCGCGGAGAATAAAGGCATCTATACCGATATGAATGCGATTAGAAGAGATGAAGAACTCGACAGCATCCATTCCATCTATGTTGACCAGTGGGATTGGGAAAAAGTCATCACTCGTAAACAAAGAAATAAAGAATATCTCCACAATGTGGTGAGTAACATCTATCGAGTTTTTAAATATACTGCCGAAAAAACAAAAGAAAAATTCCCAAAATTAAAAGGCTTATATCTTCCTGATGACATCACCTTTGTGACCACCTCAGAATTAGAAGAAAAATATCCAGATTTAGATGGGCATGGTAGAGAGAATGCCTACGCGAAAGAATATAAAGCCATCTTTGTGGAAGAAATCGGTTGGCCACTTAAAAGTGGAAAGCCGCATGATGGTAGAGCCTCTGATTACGATGATTGGAATCTTAATGGTGACTTGCTCATCTGGGATGAGGTATTAGGCATCGCTTTAGAGATTTCCTCTATGGGCATTAGGGTCGATAATAAATCGATGAAAACCCAAATGGAATTTAAAGGTGAATCAGGGAAGATGACTTCCCCATATCATAAAGCAATTTTAAATGAATCTTTACCTCTATCGATTGGTGGAGGTATTGGTCAATCCCGTCTTTGCATGCTCATTTTAGAGAAGGCACATATCGGGGAAGTTCAGGCTAGCATTTGGTCTGAAGACGACATCCAAACATTAAGAAGAAACAATATTGTTCTTTTATAACACATTTTTATTTTCATAAAGTAAAAATAAAAGTAAGATAATTAGTAAGGAGGACACATTATGTCTAGTGTGATCATTTATTTCTCACATCGCGGAGAAAACTTAGTTAACGGTAAAGCTCTTTTCCTCAGCAAGGGAAACACCCAAATTTTAGCAGAAAAAATACATGCTTTAACCGGAGCCCCACTTTTTGAAATTAGACCTCAAGAACCATATAGTGAAGTTTATAAATACTGCAATGAAAGAGCAAAACAAGAATACGAGACTAACGCTCTTCCAGAAATCGCTGGTTTAGTCCCTAGCTTCGATAATTTCGATACCATTTATTTAGGATTTCCAATTTGGTACCGCACTTATCCACGTATCATCAATACTTTCCTCGAGAAAGTAAAATTAAAAGGTAAGACTATTAAACCATTCTGTACGAATGATGAAGGTAGTTTTGGTACCGCAGAATTAGAATTAGGCAGCTATTTAAAAGCTGATAATAAAATGAAGACTGGCCTTTCCGTCAACGGTTTCAAACTCGATAGCTGTGATGAAGCTGTTGAAAGATGGGTCAATAAATAAGGAGAAACAATATGGAATTCAAATTATTAAAATGTGAAATCTGTGGCAAGATGGTCGCAGTGGTCAAAGATACTCCAGTACCAACGATGTGCTGTGGTAAACCAATGACAGTATTAAATGCCAACACTGGTGATGGTGCTTTTGAAAAGCACGTTCCAGTCGTGGAAAGAAATGGCAACGAAGTTTTAGTGAAAGTCGGCTCCGTTGATCACCCAATGCTTCCAGAACACTTTATTCAATTCATCGTTTTAAGAACGAACAAAGGCAATCAAAGAAAAGCTTTACAACCAGGTGAACTACCACATGCGAAATTCTATATCGGTGAAGATGAAGAAGTATTAGAAGTTCTCGAATATTGCAATCTCCACGGATTATATAAAGCTTAAGAGGTAGCTTATGCCAAAGTGCCGTAACTGTGGTGCTAGATTATCTAAATTAGATAAGGACATTTGCCCTGTCTGTGGCTTTAAAAATCCTCTTGAAGGCGTAACTAGTGAGACTGTTGAGATTACATCTCAACTCACCATTGATAGCGAAGAGTTTGAAACTTATAAACCATGCACAAAGGCAACTACTTTAGCGTTGTTTATGACGCTTGGTTTTTCTGGTGCAGGTTTCTTCTATTTGAACTATTTCCACTTCGCTATTGTGTGGGCATTTATCAATATCGGTGTCATTATCGGTGGGATTGGTTCCTTATTAGCCTTCCTTTCCCCTGTCGGTATTTTATGGGGATATCTCATCATGCTCCTCATCTGTTATGTCATCAATATCATTCTCGGCATTATTGTTTATCTCAAACCGAATATGAAAGATGGTAGAGGGGAATTTCTCCATTAATGCAACATTATTTCGCGAAGATAGATGATGGCTATGTCCATCTCAGTGAAAATGACGCTCATCATCTTCTTCATGTGATGAGAAATAAAGTTGGAGATAGTCTAATCGCGATTGATAACGGGAAAGAATATCTTGCGGATATTAAAAATCTCTCCCCATTAACCATCGAAGTGATCGAAGAATTAGATAATAACAACGAACTTGAAAGTGATATAACATTGTTATATTGCCTCGCTAAAGGTGATAAAATTGAATTCGTCATCCAAAAAGCGACAGAGTTAGGAGCGAAAAAGATCGCTCTTATATCGAGCAAATACTGCGTGAGCAAAATTGATAACGAAGCTTTTAAAAAGAAATATCCTCGTTATCACTTGATCGCTAAAGAAGCGAGCGAGCAGTGTCACCGTCAAATCATCCCCGAAATAGTGGGCGTTTATGATATCAATAAACTACCTCCTGAACTATTATCTGATGTTAATCTCGTCGCTTATGAAAAATGTGAAGATAGCCCACTTTTAGAAATAAAAGGCAAATCAATCTCTATCCTCATCGGTAGTGAAGGTGGATTTGATAAAAAAGAAATTGAAAATTTAAAAAATGCAGGCTTTAAATCTGTCAGTCTTGGTAAACGCATCTTACGAACTGAGACCGCTGCGGTTTACGCCTTAAGTGTATTAGGATATTATTTAGAAAAATGACATTATACGAATTATTAATTGCTAAACAGAAAAAACGTCAGCCCTTCTCTAAAACAGTGGACTATGCTTTTTTTGCGAAGAATAAAGGACATTTAAATAAATTCCCAAGATTCGCCTCCTTAGCGGATACAGGTGATGAATTTGATATCATTCGTCTCAATATTATCCTTGCCGGATATAATAATAAAATCTTGATGGAAGAAGAAATTGTTTCCATTAACGATTACATCGAAAGCGGACAGAAGGTTGATCATATTAAACTCATCAATACCATCAAAGAAAAGATGATTGATGAACCATATTTAGTCGATGATAAGAACAAGATTTATATCCCATTTTTCTCTCGTAGTTTGAATCAGTTATACGTTCGTGAACCAGAGAAATTATTGGTGAAGCCTTATAGCGATTTGAAGGATAATTTTGCGGATAGCATTGTCGACCCATTTGACACGTACGGCGCGAACATCTATGATTCCCTTTATACGCGTTTATTAAAGGTTGGTAACAAAGGGGATGAAACCGCTTATTTCCATTACGATACCAATACGATTTATTTCGTCAATAAACAAGGGAGAATGGATAATAAATTAGTTCTCTTTGACAAATATATTAAAAACCCAAGCTATAACCATATGATGGAAAGAATTAGAGGCATTGTTGAATGCTATTTCGCTAACGATAGAAGTGGAATGATCAACGCCTTATATCAAAATGGTTTTATCTCTAACCGCATTCTTTCTTTAATCAATAAATATTCTCATAAATAATGACTTATTTTGTTTTTACTCTTGGCTGCAAAGTCAATTCATATGAAAGCTCTGCGATTGCTACAACCCTTGAAAGAAAGGGTTATCTTTTGGATGAGAAAAATCCAGATGTGGTGGTGATCAATACTTGCAGTGTGACCCATGTCGCAGATCAAAAATCCCGTCAACACATCCGTAAATTTCGTAAAATGTATCCAAGTGCCGTCTTAGTGGTGATGGGTTGTTTTATGCAGAGCAACAAAGAATATGCGAAAAGCGAACTCGATATCGACATCTTATTAGGCACGAGCCAAAGAGATAAAGTTTTAGAATATATTGAACAGTTTTTAACAAACCGAGAAAAGATTATCGCTATTGAAGATAATCCACGTAAATTTGTTAAATATGAGGAGCTTAATGTCACCTCTTGTAGCGAGAACATTCGCGCTTATTTAAAAGTGCAGGACGGATGTGATAATTTCTGTTCATATTGTTTAGTGCCATATATACGTGGAAAATCTCGTTCCCGTGACTTTGATATGTGTTTAAAAGAAGCTAAGGAATTAGTTAGTAAAGGTTATAAAGAAATAGTAGTCTCTGGCATTCATGTTGGACGATACGGTAAAGACATCGATAAAACGTTTTCTGAACTCATTAAAAGTCTCAGCGATATAAATGGCTTAAATAGGTTAAGAATTTCTTCGATTGAACTCAGTGAAATCGATGATGAATTTCTCCATTTATTAAACAGCAGAGATAACATTGCTAAACACCTTCATCTTCCTCTTCAATCAGGAAGTAATAATGTCTTAAAGAAAATGGGAAGAAAATATACTAGAGAAGAATTTATTAATCGCGTTAAAGAGATTAAAAAAGAAGTTCCTGATGTTGCATTAACTAGCGATGTCATCGTTGGATTCCCTGGGGAAACAGAAAAAGACTTTATGGATACCTATAATCTTTTAAAAGAACTAGGCTTCTATCAGCTTCACGTCTTCCCATATTCGGTGCGAGAAGGTACGGTCGCTGCGTCTTTACCTGATCAGATATCCCCAAAAGTGAAAAATGAGAGGGTAAAAAGATTGCTCGAACTCTCTAAACAATTAGAAGAGGAATATGAAAAACGCTTTATAAATCAACGATTAGATGTTCTTTTTGAACGTTTTGATGGCCAGTATAATATCGGTCATACCTCAAATTACTTACAAATTAAGGTAAAAAGTGATTATCCAAAGGTTGGAAATATAGAAAATATCTTGATTGAGTCAAACAATATCGTAAAAAACTAGATTATGTCTAAAGAAATATTGACAAAAACTATGTTTTATTAATACAATAATCAAGGTTAACGGAGGAAATTACTTATGGCAGTCCCACAAAGAAGAATATCAAAGACTCGTAAAAGATTAAGAAGAACACATTTCAAACTCGCAGTGGAAGGTTTAGTTACTTGTCCAAACTGTGGTGAACTCATCAAAGCTCACCATGTCTGCCCAAAATGTGGTTATTACGCTGGTAAAGTCAGCTACTTAAACGGCAAAGTCGTTACTAAGACTGAAGTCAAAAAAGAAGAAAACGCTGGCAAGAAATCCCGTAAGGCTAAAAAAGAAGCCAAATAATGAAAATAGTAATTAAATAGAGGAAAGGTGGTGAAAGTATGCCAAAGATCACATTAAGAGAAAACGAAACTTTAGATGATGCTTTACGTAGATTTAAACGTCAAGTGAACAAAGCTGGCACCATCCAAGAAGCTCGTCGTAGAGAGTTCTACCTCAAAAAAGGTTTAAAGAGAAAAGTTAAATCTGAAAACGCTCGTCGTAAGAACAGAAAATAATAGCTGATAATTAAGGAACCAATGGTTCCTTTTTTATTACTTTTTCTTAATAAAAATTATTAACAAATTATCATTTGAGTTTATAATATGAGTTATGACTTATTCGGTCTTTTGTGGCGTTTGTTTAGCCATATGCGTATTAATTAATTTTGATATTTTCCATAGGAAACCAACTGTTAATCTTTCCTCTTTAAGAGAATATCGTGTTTTTGTTATAAGCATTATTGTTTATTTCCTCGTCGATTTCTTGTGGGGCATATTTGAAGAGAATAAATTATCTATTCCTTTATATGTGATTACCTTTATTTATTTCCTCGTCATGGGCTTTACAATCTTAGCTTGGGCGAGATATGTCGTCAATTATGTTGGTGAACGCGGCCCATTTGGGAAAGCGATGTTGATCTTTGGTAACATCTTCTTTTTAGCGGAATTCGTTTTACTTATCATCAACCACTTTGTGCCGATTCTCTTCCGCGTAGATTTTGAAACTGCAGCGTATACTTCCTATAGAGCGAGAAATATCATGCTATATATTCAGTTCTTGCTCTATGTGATTTTAACTATTTATTCGATCGGGATGTCTATTAAAGCTGATAGCAATAAAAGAAGAAGATATGGAGCGATTGCTTCTTATTCCATCATTATGGCAGCGTCTATTACCATTCAAATATATTTCCCATACCTACCTTTATATTCCATCGGTTGTATCATCGGTTGTTGCTTGCTTAATTCCTTTGTGATCAACGGCATTAAAGAAGAATATAAAACAGCTTTAGAACAGTCTCGTGTCTTAGTGGAAAAAGGACAGGCTGAATTATCAGAAACTAAATATATCGCCTATAGCGATCCTCTTACTGGAATCAGAAACAAATATGCTTATGTTGAAGAAGAGGAACGCATTGATAAACTCATCGCGAAAGGGGAAATGGAAGATTTTGCGGTAGTGGTCTTTGATTTAAACGGATTAAAGCACATCAACGACACTCAAGGTCATGACGCTGGCGATGCTTATATCATCAAATCTTGTCATACGATTGAACATTATTTTGGCAAAGATAATCTCTATCGTTTTGGTGGTGATGAATTCGTCATCATTCTTAAAGGTGAATTATATAAGAATAGACACAATCTATTGAATAGATTTGAAAGTTTCATTGATAACAGTGTTAATACCGATTTACCAGTCATCTCTTCAGGGATGTCACGCTTTAAAAAAGAGACTGATAACACATATCTTGCCGTCTTCAATCGCGCGGATAAAATCATGTATTCGCGTAAAGATGTACTTAAAGAACATCAAACCAATTAACAGGCCCTGTGCCTTTTTTAATAAAAAAACGACCCCTGAAGGTCGATTATTAGCTTGGTTGCGGAGGATGGATTTGAACACACCGACCTTCAGGTTATGGGCCTGACGAGCTACCACTGCTCTACTCCGCGATGCGATTAATATATTAATATTACACTTTCTTTTAGTCAAGTATTAAAATATTAAAGATGAATACTTTTATTTTTGATATTGGAAACGTTCTTCTCGATTATTCACCGATTAAAATGGTGAGAAGAGTAGTGCATGACCATCCAGATGCCGAATATCTTGCAGATACGCTTTTCTCGCGTTATTACTGGAAGAGATTAGATCTTGATGAAATCACGATTGAAGATGAGAAGAAAGATCTTAAAAATGTCCTTCCTAGCCACTTATATGAACTCGGATGTCATATTCTTGATAAATGGCTAGAAGAGATCACCCCAATCGAAGGTATTCATGAAGTCCTTTCTTTTTTAAAAGAAAAAGGATGTAAATTATATTATTTAAGCAATATTTGTTCTCAGTTTATTCTTGAAGGTCCGAAATATGACCACATCAAGTCTTTATTAGATTATTTTGATGGTGGGGTAATCAGTGGACCATTACATCTCGTCAAACCGGATAAAGAAATTTATGAACATCTATTTAACAAATATAATATCGACCCTCAAGATGCCTTATATATCGATGATAATGAGAATAATATTAAAGCGGGAAAAGTAGTGGGATTAAATACCTATCTATTCGATGGTGATGCTTATAAATTAAAAGATTATATTATAAATATAATGAAATAAAAAAGACACAACTGAGTTGTGTCATATTTTTTTTTGTTTTGGTGGCCCAAGCAGGAATTGAACCAGCGACACAGGGATTTTCAGTCCCTTGCTCTACCAACTGAGCTATCGGGCCATTAGCAACTTTTTTGGCGGACCAGACGGGAATCGAACCCGC
>Ga0247609_10000764_pt1 | contig 42069 bp, 56 predicted proteins | sample 172DNAGHGlowgp2_FD_193487 | JGI IMG/M metagenome (GOLD analysis project Ga0247609, IMG submission 193487) | Sheep rumen microbial communities from Palmerston North, Manawatu-Wanganui, New Zealand - 1728 DNA GHGlow gp2 | ecosystem: Host-associated > Mammals > Digestive system > Stomach > Rumen ... | reverse complement strand
GCTGCAGTAGTTTCATCCTGATGGTATTGCTGCAGTAGTTTCATCCTGATGGTATTGCTGCAGTAGTTTCATCCTGATGGTATTGCTGCAGTAGTTTCATCCTGATGGTATTGCTGCAGTAGTTTCAACCTGATGGTATTAAAACAATACTAAAATAATTAAAATAACACTTCATAAAACAAACACAAACAAACACAAACAATAAAATAAAACAACAAACAAACAAATAAAAAACAACAACAAACAAACCAAACAAACAAAAAACAATACATATACATTAAACAACAAAAAAACAAACACTATAAAAAAAATATCAAACATTATACTGTTAATAGAATCACTATATAATAATAGTAATAAAAAACAGCATAAAACAAACAACAATAATTTAAACAGCTGCAGCCTCTGGAATATATCGAACTAACAAACAACCGCCGCAAATATGGCGGGGGTTATATTGTTTAATGCATCACCATCACTGCATCACCATCACCATCACTGCATCACCATCACCATCACTGCATCACCATCACCATCACTGCATCACCATCACCATCACTGCATCACCATCAGCAAATAAAAATTAAATTGAATCTTTAAAACTGCAGTATATTCAAATAATATATATCACTTTAAAGCTTAAAATTAATTTTAGTAACAAATAGTTAATTTAAATTTTAAGTGGAATACCTTAAAAATTTTAAGTGGAATACCTTAAAAAATTTTTAAGTATGAGATCCCGAAAAAACGAAAAACCGCCGAAAATGGTGTTCGTGGAGATTTTTTCATTTTTTGAGGGGTGTCATTCTACCACCCACGCATACCCTCTACCCTGTGTGTGCTGCCAGTATTCTTTTATATCCTGGACAACCCAATATTTATTAACTGTTATTAACTGTTATAACTGTTATAACTATTATGGAACTGTTATTAACTGTTATAGAACTGTTATTAACTGTTTTTATTTTAGGGTTGACATAAAATATTTTTTGTTTGTTTCTGTTTTTGTGTATTTATATACAATGAGTTACAAATATAAATATCAAGTATAATTTTTTTTTATTATTTTTTTGCATATATGCCTCTTTTTTTATGGTGAGAGGGTATACGGGGTGTGTGTTCTGGAGATGTCAAATAGGCGATTCTGTCTGTTTGGTCTTGTTTTCATAAAATACGCTCGGAGAACGGTTTTAAGTACCATTTCAAGTGTAACTTTTTGGTGATTTTTGTATCATTTCAGTGAATTTTTGTATCATTTCGGTGATTTTTTGTATCATTTTGGGTTAAAAGTGGTTGTTTTTGGTTGTTCTGTGTGTGTTTTTTGATGTGTTTTTTGGTTTTTGTTGGTGAAATTGGAAGTACCATTTCAAGTGTAACTTGTTCATGGTGAAAATTTAAGCACACCTAAATTTTGTGAGGTTTATTATGGATTACGATATTAAAGCTAATATAACTACGATTTTAACTTTTTTTTTAATGCCGGTTTTCGCTTCATTAGGTGTTGATGCGGTTACTGGTAATGCTATGATTGGTGCGTTAGCGGTTCTGATTTTTTATGTGCTGATGTATTTGAATGAAAGGTATTTATCAAAAATCTTCACTAAAGAAGGCTATGATGTTGTTAAGTCTGATGATGTTACTGACACTGTCATTCAGTCATGTGAGGATGATAGTGAAGGTGCATAGTCTTGGATAAGATTCTTGAGCAGCATGAGGACATGATTGATAAACACGAAGACAGGTTGGATAAAATACAAACGGATCTCACTGATATTAAGGTACGGTTAGGTATTAAGGATAAAACGAATGGTCAAGTGGTTAAGTATCAAGAGCAGTTGGTTGCGAATCAGATGATGGAGATTAATGAGAGGAAGGAGAATGATGCTCTGATTCGTAGTGAGATTGCGAAGCTTGATGAACGATTATGGTATATTGTTACTGGTATTTTGATTGTTATTGTTTTTGATGTTCTTGCTTTGTTCGTTGGAGGTATTTTGTAATGGCTGTTGGTTATTCGAGGTCGGCGGATGTTGATGTTGATGAGAATGGTGTAGAGATTTCTCCTGATGAACCTAAAGTTTCAAAGAAGACTGGTAAAAGACGGAATGGTAAGCCGCAGAATATGGATTATCGGAAGATTAATAAGGCTTTGAGGTTGATTCGTAAAGGTTCTTATGTTAAGCCTGCGATTGTTGCTGCGGGTTTGAATTATAATACTCATTTGACTTGGATGCGTAAAGGTAAGAAGGGTATTAAGCCTTATGATGAGTATTATGAGAAGATGGAGATGGCTAAAGCGGAGTCTGAAACTGATATTGTTGAGATGTTGCATGATTCTATGGAAACTGGTAATACTGGTGTGATGCAGTGGATGTTGTCAAGGAAGTTTCCGAAGCGTTGGGAGAAAACGGAGCGTCAGGAAGTTAAAGTGGATAATACACAGAAGATTGAGATTGTTAAGTTTTCTGAAGCTAATAAAGAAGAGGATAAAGAAGAATAGTTATGGCACAATTAGTTTTAACTGATAAGCAGTATGAGCATATGGGTAATAATACTCGTCATTTGATGATTATGGGTTCAGCTGGTTCAGGGAAAACTATTTTTGCTTGTACTAAAGTTATTCTTTATGGTTTGGAGTTTCCTGGTGCGAGGATTGGTGTTTTTAGACAGACTCTTCCTTCTTTGAAGAAGACTTCTTGGAAAGAGATTCGTGAGTTGTTGGTTAAGTATAACATTGTTTATTCGGAGAACAAGTCTGATGGTGTTATTACATTGGATAATGGTTCTACGATTGAGTTTATTCCAACAGACTCTGATGAGAAGTTGAGAAGTCTGAATCTTGATTTTGTTTATGTTGAGCAGGCAGAGGAAATCAGTAAGGATGTTTATGTTGAGTTGGATTTGAGGATTAGGCATAAAATATCACAGGAACATTATGGTCAGATGTTGTTGGTTGTTCAACCTCAAAGAAAGACTCATTGGTTGTATAAGGAGTTTTATATTAACCATGCTGATGATTCCGAGTTTAATAAGATTCATTTTAGTTATTTGGATAATCCGTATTTGCCTGAAAAGCAGAAGAAGGTTTATGAGGATTTAAAGGAAACGGATTATGATAAGTGGCGTACTCATACTTTAGGTGAGTGGATTACTGATTCTAAACAGATTTTCACTAATAATTGGGATGTAGGTTATAATAGGAGTTATTTCAATTTTTACACTGCAGGAATCGATTATGGTTGGAATGTTCCTTCCTGTTTCTTGTTGTGTGGTTGGTATGATGATGAGTGTTATGTTCTTGGTGAGGTTTATGCTCCTGAAATGACTAATGAGGATTTCTTATCAAGGATTCAGGTGTTGTTGCATAGTCATGGTTTAGGTTTTGAGGATATTGATTGTGTTTATGCTGATGCTGCTTCTCCTGACCGTATTGAAGTGTTTAATCAGCATGGTTTGTTCACACAACCTTCTGTAAAAGATGTTAATGCGAAGATTGAAACTACTCGTTCTACTCGCATTCATATTAATCCGAGTTGTGAGAACTTGATTCGTGAGTTACCTGATTATTCTTGGGATAAAGACAAAGATGGGAATATTCTTGACAAACCAATCAAAAAGAATGACCATGCAGTCGATGCTTTGTGTTATTGTTGCTATGGTGTACGTGGAAGTTTAAGCGAGTATTCACCGAATAGTGGATTCGACTTGAGCGAGGTGTATATTTACTAATGAGTTTTTTAGATAGATTTAGAAGAACAGAAGTTACTTTAAAAAATGTCGAACCTAATCGTGTTCATAATGTAGGTGTCGATGATATTACCACCACCATTCATGATAAAAGAAGTGAGGATTGGGTTAAGTTTGCACCTCCTAAAATCAAACCCACTATTAAGAATTGTAGGAAGGCAGCGAATTTCCCTACTACTTATGGTATTATCAATAACTTGATAATGAAAACTATTTCTTCTTTTATTGTTGTTGGTGATGACCAGGAGGCTGTGGATCATATCGTTGAGATGGATAAGATTTGGCGGTTGAAAGGTAAGGCTTATGAGTGTTTGTGGAAGGCTATTGTTGATGGTGAACCTTTCTATGAGAAGATTGTTGTTGATGGTCATCATGATTTGAGATTGTTGGCTTTTGATGGTGAGAAGGCTTTAATCAAGAAGATTTATGATGAGAATAGTCAATTAGTTGGTTACAAACAATTGGTTGTTAAGAAGTCTGCTTTGAAGAACTGGAAAGGTATGGAGTTTTGGGAAGACTTCCAGGAAGAAGATATTGTTACTGTTGTTTTTGATGCGGATGAGATTAGTAATCCTCGTCTTATTGAAATAGATGGTAATGGTCAATCATTGGTTCGTAATGTAATTGATATTGCTTATTATATGGATAGTCTTGCTCGTATGATGCCATCTATTGTTTTCAAATCCGCTAATGTTATGGTTGCTACGATTGGTAATGAGAATCGTAAAGAAACCAAGATGGATAAAAAAGCAAGAGATGATATTGCTGATGAATTATCCAATTATCACCGTAAAGGAGTTATTACTATTCCTTATGGTATTGAGTTAGATGTTGTTGGTGATAATGTGCTTCCGAAGATTGAGGAGTACATGAAATCCTTGAAGAGTCTTTTGTTTGAGGGTTTGATTACTCCTGAATCATTGTACAGTAGTGAGTCTTCAAATAGAAGCACTGCACAAGTGCAGTTAACTGACCCACAAACAGGACACGTGCTTTTCATAGAATTTTGCCAAGAGTTCCTTAAAGAATGGTTGGAAAGAGATTTGATTAATCCTGAACTTGCAAGGATTGGTAAAGAGGAAGGTTCTGCTTATATTAGTTTTATGACTGGTGATGCGGACTTGGATACTAATTATCTTGAAGAGGATGATGAATCTGAAGAAGTAGGGGAAGAATTAGATGGTGAAACAATTACAAACGATAGATGAGTATTATGAGGATGAGGATGATGATTTAACATTTGCTCCTCCTTCATATTTTGAATCTGATGAACGATTAGTGTTAATTGCTGTTTTAATGTTGTTAGAGCAAAGGTATCGTTTGTTATCATCTATGACTCCACAAGATATTGTGGACGAGATTGATGAAATCATGGATTCATTCCAATCTGAATTGTTAACAACTGCTGAAGCTAAAGTGGATTCTGCTGTTTGGGATTCTTTGTTAAAAGAGTTGATTGAGTGGAATATACCAATCATGGGGTATGTTGAACAGGATACGAGTATGTATCCAATTATGGTGATGAGTTTAACTGGCTTGGTGAACCAGTTAAGAGATGAGTTGAAGGTTAAGGCACAGTTCTTTAATGATAATATGAGTAAAGGTGATTTCAGCATCATCCCGAACTTTAAAAGAGCTGTTCAGAAGATTATCGATGGTGTGGGTAATAATCTGATTTATGCTAAAGAAAAATCTCATCGTAGGGTGTTAAAATTTGTTTATGGTGATGATGCACTTTTTAAGTGGTATCATATGAATGATGAGAAAGTCTGTGATTGGTGTATTGCTCAAGGTAGAGAACCACCTCGTAGAATAGATGATTGGGAATTAGACCATCCTCATGGTAGGTGTATCCTCGAGCCTGTTGAGAATATTTATTCTGCAGACTATTATGCGTTGTTAATGTAAATGGAGTGGGTTTATGATTACTATTTTTGAAACTGGTGAATTTGATTATAGTGATGCAGGTTTAAAGAAGCCTGTGAAGTTCACAGTTAAAGATTTGGAGCGTGTGGCAAGTAAAACATCCACGATTAATATTACTAAAGAGCATACGAAGGATGTTCTTGGTGTTTTGTCTAATTTTGTTGTGGATAATGGTGTTTTATGTGCTGATGAGCCTGATGGGTTCGATTTAAAAGGCATGGGTTTTAGTCCTGTTTTCAATACTGAATTGATTGATATGGGAGATTATTACTCTATTGCAAGTATTAGTATGGATGAGGTTGGATTGACAACTAATCCAAGAAATAAAATATTGTACAATTCCATTAGTGTCAAAGATGATGACAAGGAGGTTAATATGGGAGAAAGTGCATTAGAAAAGGTAATTCGTGAAAAAGATGAGTTACAAAAGCGTATTGGAGTGTATGAGAACTCCGAGAAACAATATAAAAGATTGATTAAACAAAAAGAGGAGGAAATTGAAAGCATCAAGGAGTCATATTCCGATGTTGAGAAGCTTAAAGAAGAGAATAAGACTCTGAAAGAAAAGGCTGATGCTTATGAGTCCATTCGTGAGAGTGAGAAAGCAGATTTGATTCAACAGATTGTCGGAGATGATGATGAACTCGCTAAAGAGTATGAAAGTTTCTCTGTTGAAAACTTGAAAACTGTTTTGAAATCTCGTAAAGTGTCAAAGCCACAGAAAGGTGTTACTCCTGATGATTATCCTGTTGACACTGGTGAAGATCCGGTGGATGAGCATGATAACAATGAAGATGAGTACACTGATGAAATGTTTGAAGCAGATTTCGCTGCTTCAGGTTTATAAAAATAAATTTATAGGTATTTAAGATTATGGTTCAAATCGAAAACTACAAGCCGTTTGAAACTGACATTTGGTTCTACTGTGAAGAAGGTACAGCGACCAAATATACTGATGTTGAGAATAAAGAAGCATTAGTGTTGTCTGCTGAAGTTAAAAAAGGAGATTATGTTGCTTTAGACACTACTGCTGATAAAACTGTTAAGGTTGCAGGTGCAGGAGATACTATCATTGGTCAAGTAATTGATAATCCTGCTTTCCGTAAGGATAGACCAACCAAAACCTCTCAAAGTGGAGATTATAATAAAAGAATCTGTACTGTTCGTTTATTCGGATATTATGCTCATTCTGTTCAGTTAAAAGAGGAAAATGCTGCTGTTGCTGTTGGTGATGCAGTGGCATATCAGGGCAATAATACTTTCGATAAGGCTAACAGTGGAAATACTATTGCATTACAATCTGCTAAAGCAGGTGATGCTTCTAAAATCCTTGTTTTAATGGGATTATTAGGATTCTAAATTATATAGGAGATTTTATTAGATTATGCCAATTATAACGCTTTCAGCTGATAAATTATTACGTAAAGAGTTTGTTGAACGTGCTATCATCAAAAAGATGAACCCACAATTGTTCTTCTTGGATATTTTCCCTGTTGTTGATTTAGGTGGTGCTACTACATTCAGTTATTTCAGAGATGACATTTCTGCAGAAGATGACATCCAAACTGGTGTAATGTCAGAACCATTACCTGTATCCGAGTTAGGTAAATTATCAACTATTGATATTAGTCCAATTTCCCGTAGAAGTGGAGATACTTATCAATTTGGTTATGCTTTCGAGTATTCTGAAGCAAAACTTAAAGAAAATGGTTTTGTTGATGAAATTGCAAGAGCTTATGACCGTATTGCTTATGGTATGAGTAGGACAATTAATCGTGATATTTTCAACTTTATGGATGAAAATGCAAATGCTACTCCTATTACTTTGAATGATGGTGCTTGGGATTCATCTGCTCAAATCAATGATGATATTATTGATATGAAATATTCCTTTGAAGACCAAGAAGGTTGGGATTACAATTTAACTAATGCTTATGTTAACACTGGTAATTTCAGAGAGTTAAATAAGTTTTATTCTGCATTAGATGGTACATTTAATCCTAATGATTGTGAGGATGTTGCTTTCACTAACACTAAAACTGCTGTTACCGAAGGTACATTGTATGGTATTGATAAAAACATCAAACCTATCACTATTTATAAAAACGTTAATCCTAAACATTCCACTATGTCAGGCGGTTTAATTAACGTTAACATGGCTAAAGAGGACAGATATCCTTTCACTAATCGTGTTGAAGTTTGGGCTGAAATGGGATTAGCTTGTAAACATCCTACCGCTATTTTAAAACAAACTGGAATTTAAGGAGGCGATTCCTAATGGGATTAAGATTCTCATTCCGTCATTTATTCTATGGCGGTAAATTACATAAAGATAGATTGTATAAAATTCTTGAAGATTTGGATTCTGCCGCAGGTGGAGATGCTGCTGATATTACTGAATTAGAGTCTGATGTTGAAGCATTGCAAACTACTGTGGGTGATTCTACTGGTGGTTTGGTTAAGGATGTTGCGGATCTTGAAACTGCTATTGGTGATGAATCCACTGAAGGTTCTATCCTTGCAAGAATTAAAGCATTAGAGGATAAAGGATAGAGGGAGGCAAAGTAATTGCCTCTTAAATATTCTTTCACAGAGATTTTTAAAGGGAAATTCCCTAATCCAAAGAAGTTGTTTGATGTATTGGAGGATTTGCAGAAGCAATTGGATGCTAAAACAGTTGCAAAGCCAATACATAAACGAGATGTTAAGTTAAATAAAACACAATTGAAGAAGGCTTTTGGTGACCCAAAAGACTTTGATAATATAGGTATTGTTCATAATACTGAAGGAAGTTATTTGGTTGTTGCTGATGAGCAAGGACATTGGTTATTTTATAGTTTAGATGAGGTATAGTCAATATGGAATTGAAAATGAATGAGTATTATCGTGTTATCCATTTCTTGAAGGATAGTACGGTTGATAGATTATATCCTTGTGAAGACTATTTCTATGAAACAGTTATTGATGAGGAAGGTAATGAGGAAGAAGTCTATAAACCTTATTCTGATGCTCCATTCTTGTTTGACACTAATAGAAATACCTTTGTTGGAATAGACTATGTTGAAATATTAATGGAGTCTTCTGAATCATATTCGACTGCTGATGTTAAGTTCAGTATTTCAGAGTATTTGAATTGTTATGATCCGGAGATGGTTTTGGATGCTGATGAGGTGTTTGATTTAGAACCCGATACTCCGAGAAGAGTTATTTTCACTATCCGCAAAACCAAGACTATGAGTGAGGCTTCAAGGGATTTAACTAATGTCCGTAGTGTTTTGTTGGAAACACCGAATGATGAAGCGACTACTATTCATGAGATTACTTTTAGGTGTTTTAATCCGAAGTATACGCTTGAAGAGATTGATGCTTTCCATGAGAATGGTAAGTATTACATTACTTCAAGATTGCATATGAAGGATGTTCCAGAGGAACTCCAAGACCATGTTTATACTGCGACTGCAGGGTATTCTTGGATGTCTGTTTGGGAATTTGATGCAAGAATCATGAATGATGACCAAAAGAACGCTATGTCTTATGGTAAATGGCTTTTCGCTACTGTAGATTCTGCTATCGAGGCATATAAGGTCGCTAATGGTATTTCAGATGATGATGAGTTGTTCGTTGAAGATAAATTAGTGCATTCTGTTCCTTTGAGGTGGTAAATAATGTCAAAGTGGGTAGATATACTTGTGAATCTTCGTGATATTATACAAGCATCTGATGAATTTAAAAACATCCCTGTATATTATGATGACATGGAAATGAACAGTAATTCTGTGTTACCAGCTATTTCTTTTAAAGTAGGTAAGAAAGAAGTTCTCAACTCCAAAGCAGATTGTACAGAGTACACGAGAAGATTAACCATAAATTTGCATACTAAAACTCTTGATAAAAGAGAACTGCAAGAGGAGTTGTATGAATATGAAGAACAATTAATTTCTGTGTTAAATACTGCTCGTATGACTGGAGATATCCCTGATTTTTATGATATTACTGAAACTGGTTCATCAAGCATAGGAGCGTTGATGTTTAATAGTCGGAAGGAAGCTAACCAGTTCAATATGATTTTCTTCAGTAACATACTGAAGATGAGATTTGATATAAGGTACGAAATATGAAGTTTAAATTTTTAGGTAAGAATGAATCTTACTGTTTAGAGTTAATGGCTTTTGGCATTGAAAAGAAAGGTGAGTATTTGACTCATGGACAAATCATCGATGTTCCTGATAAGAATACTACTGTTATTGATTCTCTTGATGCAAGTGGATTGTTTGAAAGAGTTAATGTCACTGTTAATAAAGCTAAAAAAGTAGATAAGGAGAAAGAATAGAGTTATGGCTGAAATTGCTCCAAATTTATCATATCACTATTGGTGTTTAGGTGTTCAAGGTGAGGATTTGGTTGGCGAAGCAGACCCACTGGTTTTGGTTCGTGGTTCTGAATTCACACCGGATAAAGAGATTCAAAATGAAGATGATGAAGGACACATGGGTACTGCTACTACTAAAATGGCTACCTACCGTTCTTCTGCAAGTGCATCACCATCTTATACTGATAAAACAAGGTATAAAGAAGGTTGGGAGGATGCTTGGTATTTATTATTAGGTTCTAAAGACCCAACTACTGGGGAAATTCGTAAAGAAGAATTAGGTACTAATACTGGTGTTTATCAGTATACTTTTGCAGTTAATTCCACCCAACCACAAGACCCAGCATTCGCTACACTTTATAATGGTTTTGCTAAAACACAAAGGGATGCATTCAAGTATGAAAATTGTTTGTTAAATGAGTTTGAAGTTTCAGGTAGTAATGAGGAAGCACCAACTTATACTAACACTTTTGCTTCTAACTTCCCTAAATTTAACCAACAGAATCCTGCAAGAGTATTTCCTAAAACTACTGTTTTCACTAAACCTGCAGGTGTAAGTATTTATATCGCTCCAAAAGGAGAATATACTTCCATTGAGCAATTGGAACAGTATAAATATCCTTGTTTCATTGAATATTCATTTAATGTTAACAGAAATGTGGAAACTCAACCTTGTAGTGCAGATGATTTCGGTACTTCAACTAAAGTTCTTGGTGACTTGGAAGCTGAAATAAATATCACCCTCCCCTGGACTGAAGCTACTAAACATTTAGAGTATGTTTTCATGGGTGGAGATAAAGATGCGACCGAAGTTACTGATGAGAACGATGATAAAACTGTTTGGATTGTATTTGAATCAGGTAAAATAGGTGAAACTGATTATAATTACCAAACCATTATCAAGATTCCTGAAATCACTTTAACCAACGCAGATTCACCACAATCCGGTTCTGATGCTAAACAAATCGAATTGGAAGGAAACATTAAAGAAAATGGTGTTGATTCATTCATTGAATGTGTCATTACCACTGATTTAGAAGATTTACATATACAAAATCCTACTACTCCTTAAGGTAGTGGGATTATTTTTTTTAAATTTTTACGTGTCATACAAAATGAACATAAATGATTATTCTTTTGGAATATATTACTATTTAGATAATGAAACAGGAGATGTTGTTTATATTGGTTTAGATAGCCACATAAATGAAAATAAAAGACATAAACAACATTTATATCCTTCTAATTATGATGTTCAACCATTTAATAAAGTTTTACAAAATAATCCTGATAGGTATGAGTATAATATATATTGTCATGTTTCAACGATAAATGAAGCAAATCAATTAGAATTTGATTTAATAAATTTATACAGACCAAAATTTAATTATAAGCATGGTGGCGGATGTTATATAAATATCGATAGAAATTTTGAATATACTATTATTAAGAAAGGCAGGATGGGATTTTGTATTAGAGGGAAAAACAATAAAGCAATTAAATATTGTGTTGATAGGTCTAAACTTGTTCCTTTGTGTGATGCTTTAAATAATGGAGATTTGACTGAAGAAGAAGTTAAGTCTATTAAAATAAGTTTAGATTTTAATTACACTATTTCTAAAGATGGCATTAATGGATTTATCATATGTGGGCAAGACCATACTGCATTAAAAAGATGTAGGATTAAATCTAAATTAATTCCTATAGTAAAGGCTTTAAATAATGGTACTTTATCCGAAACAGATGTTAAATCTGTTAGAGGAGTAAATAAAATTTTAGATAATTTAAACGAACATTGAGGAAATAATACAATGAGTTTTGGAATTAAAACAAAAATAGAATTTTGTGGAAAAAGCCGTAAATTTAAAAGATGTCCGAACAAAGAGTTGAAAGATTATCAAAAAAGTATTGAGGACATACAAAACAAGATGAATCCCTTGATTGAGAGAAATAGGGATTTCCAATTTAAAATAACTGAATTGGAGGATGAAATAGAAAGTATTGACAAGCATTTAATATTGCTTGAGAAACTTGAAGACCCTACTGATGATGAAATTCGTGAATCATTGAAATTGAATAGTAAGAAGATTGAATTGCAGAAAGAGATTCACAATGAAAGAAGAGCTAATGATAAATTATCTGATGAGGATAATCAGTTCTTTGAAGATTTAGACCAAGAGTTAAGGGATGCTTATGCTTCATTCGCTGTTAAAGTGTTTGATAAGTTTGAGTTTGATGAGTTTGAAGAGAATGCGGATTCAACAGATTTAACTATAGCACCTAATTTAGCATCTTTATATCGTTTGGCTTTGAGTGGGGCTTCACAGAAAGAATTAGATAAAGCGTACAAGGATATTATTAAAAATTCTTTTCAAAACTGAAGAACCTGTAAGTGAGGAAGAGGTTGATTATGATCCTCCATCATCTGTTATTGAAGAGCGGATGTTGGAGGATTATTTTTTATTAGTTCGCAGAATTCCAGGAATATCTCTCTCTGTTAATGATTATTGGGAGTTGGATACATTCACTACTCATAAATTGTTGGAGATGGAGTTGGAGATTATTGAGGAAGAGCAGAAGCAGTTAAAAGAGGCTGAAGGTAAGAAGGAGTATGTTGAACAGCCTGAAGAGAATTCGGAGGAGATGAATAATATCGTTGATATGATGAGTGTAGAAGAATGATAATTGAAAGTAAGGTTGATAGTTCTGATTTTCAAGAATGGATTGATGAAAGTGTTGAAAGACTTCGACTGATGAAAGATACTTTAAAAGATATTGAAGTTATTATTTGGCAGCACACTATGCATCGTGTACCTGTTAGATTAGGTTATTTGGAAGAATCTTTTTTTAAATATTCTGAAATTCGTTCAGAATATCCTTTGATGGGTATAAAGTTCACCATGACTGGTAAAGATAATCCTACTGCAGATGGTTGGGATTATGCATTATATATGCACGAGGGCAAAAAGGACGGTTCAGGATTTAATTATACAGTTAAAGGTGAATTACATTATTTGGAGAATGGTTTTAGAGAAGCAGAACCTTATTTTATGAAGTATATTGAGAGTGATTATTTAACTGCTCTTGGAGGATGATATGGCACAGGCAGGTCAAGTTACAGCATTATTACAATTAGATGCAAGTGGGTTTAATACCAGCATTAAAAATTCAGCCGATAAAGTTACTCAATTCACTAAAACGATGGAGAAAGTTGGTAAAGATTCAACAAGTTTTACTGATGGTATTCGTACATTAATTAATGAATTGACTAAATTAAGGACAACTTTTAATGAGTTAGCGAATATGAGTAGTTTCACCCAATTCAAGAATTTGTCTGAAGGTATGAATAATATGGTTAATGCTGCTATTAAATTCAACAAAGAAGGTAGTGTTACTGTTGGTACATTTCAGCAAATGGGAAATGCTGTTCGTTCATTTATGGATGCTCTTGGTGGTGTTGAGGTTAAATTAACTAATGTTGTTAGAACAACACAACAATTAGTTCAATCAAACAATACTACAAAACAATCATTGTATAATGTTGATGCAGAGTTCAATAAGATGAGTAATGATTTATTAAGATTATCAGGAGTCATTACTGAAGAAGCATCTAAAGTGAAAATATTAGATGGTGCTTTTAAGATGACTGCATCTACAGCAAGACAAGTTGAAAATGAATTCAATAGATTGTACATTAATATTCTTGAAACTGCAAATGCTATAGGTTCTTATGACCGTCAGGTATTGCGGATGAATGAAGGTTTCTATCAAACAACTGCTAATTTGGAAAAATTAGGATCTTCTGCTCTACAAGCATTTAATGATTTTAGAGTATTAACTCAAGGTGTTGAGGCTTTTAATAAAGTAAGTACAACTTCTCCAAAAGTTAATTTTAGTGGTACTGTTTCAACTTTGAAAGAAGTTGAGGCAATGATGAATAAGACTGGTGAATCTGCTAAAAGGATGAGTAGCAATATTGTTTCTTCTTCTAATAGTGCTTCTACTGCTAAACAAAGGTTTAATGGTTTGACTCAAGCATTAGGTGGACTTAAAACTATGGTGTCTATGGTTGGGTCAATGTTCTTGTATAACTTTGCTTTTGGATTAATGCAATCTGTACAGAATTCTATTAAAGCTAAATCTGAAATGATGAGTTTCCTTCATACTATGGGTATGACTGAAGGTCAAATAGGTAGTTTCAATTCAGCATTAGATGCTACTGCTGATAGATTCCAACGTATTAACAAGTACAATATTGGTGAAACTGTAGCAAACATTGGTTTAGAGTTTGACTTATCTGCTAAAGAAATGGAAAAAGCAATGTCTGTTACCTCAATGATTACTTCAGAGTATTTGAGAGCAGGTAGGAGTCAGGATGAAGCTGCATTAGCGGTTAAAGATATTCTTCAAGGTCAATTCCAAAGATTAAGTAGGGAAACCGGTGTAAAAGGAGAACAGTTAAAAGAAGCCGGGTGGTCAGGTGACCCTGAAGATGTAATGGGGCTTTTAGATGCACTTCAAAAGGTCGGTGAGGCAAGACACTGGGATACTTTTGCAGAAAAAGCTTCATCATTAAATGATATTCTTTTAATCACACAAAATAGACTTTCAGAGTTTGCAACTGATTTAACTGAAGGTTTTACTCCTATGATAACTGACTCCTTTAATTTCCTTGTTGCAGGTGTTGATGGAGTAATAAGTATTTTTGGTCAAATAGGAAATGCTTTAAACCTTCCTGATTGGACAGGTACTGCTTTGATGATTACTGGTTTAGGTGTTGCAATTGCAGGAGTTATTACTACAACAATCACATGGCGTACTGGTTTAGGTTTGTTGGATATTGCACATCAAGGATTAGGTCAATCTATAATGGCTGCTGTATTCAATATTAAAGCAGAAGAATTGGCTAATGCAAGTGCTACACAAGTTATTAAGGCTAAACTTCTTGGTTTGAATGCGGAAACTGTTGCTCAAAAAGGATTAAGGGGTGCATTAGCAGAATCTGTTGCAATGCAACATATGGAGAATGCAATTAAAGAAGTAACTATGGCGAGAACCAGTGCTGAAGCAACAAGTATTGAAGCATTAGTTCTTGCAAGAGAACATCATATATCAGTCCAAGAAGCAGAACTTCTCATCCAACAAAGAGAGAACATTGAAAACATGGGTGCGATGAAAATCATCACCGCCAAAATTTTAAGTTTGGATATGGAAATCGCATCAAGGCATGGATTGTTAGTCGCATTGGGTGCTTCTGTTTCAGGTAGAATTGCGGACACTATCGCTACTGAAGGTGAAACAGTGGCTGAAGAAACTTTGAATGCTGCGAGAGGTGTAGGTATCGCTTTAATGGGTGTGTATCTTGCAGCATTACTTGCGATTGCTGCTGTTGCTGCTGTGTTCTTAATACCAGCCATCCAACAAATACAGTCTGCTAATGAAAAGATGAGTGAGTTCAATAATCTTGTTAATAATGGAGATAATATCATTAAAGATGCAAGAGATACGATGAACTCTTATGCAGATAAGGTTTCTAAATTAAAAGATGAATTAAGTAAATTAACTGAAGGTACTGATGAATATAGAAGAAAACAGTATGAGTTAGACCAAGCGAATAAGGATTTAGAAACATCAACACATAATTATAAGTATGCTATTGAGGCTGTTGAAAGAGCAAGAAGTAGTCAGGCTAAAAAAGAAGAGAGTCTGAATAATACTGCAATGCAACAAAACAATGATTTAATTGAAACTTTGCAGAAGTTAGGTTATACTTATGAAGAAGCAGCCGATAAAGCAAACAAATATTATAGTATACTGGATCATGGTACACAAGTTAATCAGGAAGTAGCAAACCATGCTGAATATAATAGAGGTAGACTCTATGATAAAAATCAAGAGTTACTAAAACAGTTAGACGGTAAAGAAGACCCTGAAGTCATTTCTAAAAAATTGTCTGATAATGCTTCAATCATTGATGCACAAAATAAGCAATATCAAAAAATGCTTGAATCCGAATCTCTTGGAGAATATGTTGAAGGTTATCTTGGTTGGCAATGGTACAAAGGTGTAGAAGGATTTACTGATTTGCAAAACAGTATAGAGAATGATTCAAAGGTATTGTATGAAAGGGCTATGAATCTTCCGAAAACAATCGGTGATGGTCTTAATGGTTTAGCAAATGATATATTCACACCATTAGGTGATTTTTGGGTTAATGCAGGTAAAGGATTGATGGATGGTTTTAATGACTTCCTTAAAGGAATATCTGATTTCCCAAAAATGTTTATGGATGCAATAGGCAATATTTTCGGTGGTGGAGAAGAAGGTTCTACTGGCGGACTCCTTGCTAAAAAGATTAATCCTATGGGATTGCTCAATGCTATTTTTGGTGCTATTGATTCAACTGGAGTTGGTGAATGGTTCAACAATACTATTGTTACTCCATTAACCGATTTCTTTTCAAGTTTTTCATTAGATGATTTATTCGCTACTCTTGGTGGTGGAATTTTCTCTGAAGGTGGAGGAATAATCGGTAAACTACTTGGTTGGGATGAAAACACCAATATTGGTGAAATGCTTTCATTACAATTAGATTTAGCAGTTCAATCAATTACTACATTTGCTAATGTCTTGATTAATCAATTTATGATGTTGCCAGTGAATATTGTAACTTTCCTGACACAGATTATTTCAAGTATTACAAGTTTTGCATCTCAACTATTAAGTCAAGGAATACAAGCAGGAAGCAACTTTCTGAATGGTGTTGTTAATAATATAAGTCAACTTCCCGGTAGGGTTTATTCATTTATTACAAGCACCGCATCAAACATCATAAATGGAGCAAGTCTATGGGTATCATATGCCTCACAAAAGGCAACTATGATGGTTAATAAGGTTAGAGCGATTGTTAGTGAGTTGCCAGGAAAAGTCTATGAGGAGTTTATGAAAATTGCTCAAAGAATCAGAGATGCTATTAGTGGTGCAGTACAAGCCGCCACTCAATTCGGTAGCGATGTGGTAAATGCAGTTCTTAATGCTCTCCATATCCACTCTCCCGGTATTATTCAAGAGAAAATCGCTACAGAGTTTGCTAATATCGGTGGAAGAATAGCAGAGAATATTCCGAATGCAAGTCAACAAGCAGAAACATTTGGTCAAGGTATAGTTGATGGTATGAGTACACAGTTACCTATTGTGCAACAACAAGCACAAGCCATAACTGATGCAATGAATGTAAGTGCTAATTCACAGGCAATAGACTTTTCAGGTCAGTTCGTAGGTGATTATCAAACAGATGCTAATACCATTACTGGTTTGAATCAAGTAATGACTACTGATACTGCTATGACATTTGGTATGATGGGAGATACTGTTAATTCCACTATTACTGGTATTAGTACAAACTTGCAAACCGAGTACATGAATATGAACACAAGTCAAACTACTGCTTTGACTACTATGCAGAATCAGAATAAGACTGCATATACTAATCTTCAGAATCAAACTACTTCAAGTTTGAATAATATGAGAAGCACCACACAGAATGTTACTGTTCAAATGACTAATGCTTGGAATCATATGAAGGATAATATTATTGCAAGTGCTAATCAATTAAAAACACAGTCTACTGCACACTTTAATACTTTATCCAACCATATTGGTAACTTCTATCGTAAGTTACAGAACCCATCAATGTGGGGTGGTGGTGATGATGTACCTACAAGGCATTATAATGCTTCTCGTGGTCGCAGAGGTATTCAAGCAGTAAAACAAACATTTGGAATCACACCTCCGAGAACTGGTGTGGCTGGTGGACCATCACCTGAAAACTTACCTCAATATATGAAACTCCGTAAGTTAAAATCATTGCTTGGTGGATCATCAATATTTGATGGTATGGATTTAGACCAAGAAGTTAATGTTCGTGATTTCTTATCTCAATTTGATGGTGCTTTTGGTTGGGCTGATTGGCATCCCGCTCACTTTGGTAAAATAAAGAACACCAGTGGTGAGTGGAATATGAAAGGTCCTCAAATTATGCATCGTATTGATACTGGTGAAACCTTCAAGGTTAAGGAGTTTTATAATAGTCAACCTAATATTAGTTTCAGTAGTTTTAAGCATATGGCAGAAGCTTTGTTTAGTGCTATTCCTTATGATTTCTATTACAATAGTGATAAGTATGGTTCTTGGCAGGCTGCATTACAAGCTGGGTCTTGTAATTGTTATGATGGGGCAAACGCTCTCATAGCTCTTGCGGCAACGTGTGGGTTCAGTGGTTCAATGGCTCATGGTACTTGGAACGGTATTCCACACGTGTATGCGATAATAAATGGAGTTAAAATGGACACTACGGGTTGGCAACAACGTAGAGATTGGAATGGTGTAGCAGCAGGTTCTCCACCAAGATATAGAGGAAACAGTGGTGGAGATAAAGTTACTAATGTTACTATTGATATGAGTGGCACTACTGTTTATGGTATGGATGACTTTGAAGGTATGATGGAAGAGGTAGCACAGAGAGTGTTAGGTGAAGAGGTGAATACAAGTATTACATTAGGAATCTAATTCCTAATGCTTATTTTTTATATTATGGTAGAGCAAAGTATTATATTTGATTTTACTCGTGTAGAGAACTTTATGGATGATTATAACATAGAGTTTTTCGTTGCAGATATGAACGGTACTGATAAAAATTATGAATTTGTAGTTGCGGATAGCAGTGCGGATAATATAAGTGATTGTTTAAATAGTGATGGTACATTAAACACCACAGAAGTTCATACAATCGATATAGGTGATGATGGGGAAGTTTCATTACTTTACAGCAAAGGAACAAATGGTAGTAGGATAATTAGTCTGGGTTCATCTGATGTTGTTTTAGATGTTGGAGATGAAAATGTTGATTTAAAAGCAATGTTTTTAAGAGCAGTTTCAACTGGTTATGTTATGGCTTACTGTATCCTTGCAAGAACAGTTCCAATCACTAATGAAGTTATTTTCCCTGCATCAGGTATTGTGTGGACAATAAGAAATGATGGATAAATTATGAGTACAATAACAAAGTATGCGACAACATTAGAAGCCATTCAGGATAACAGATTCCAGTCAAATACTTGGAGTAATCTTGAAAATGGTGTGGGGAATACCAATGTATCTACCACATCAATGTATACTGCAAGTTTTATCCCACAACAATTATTCGCTCATGATTTTGAATTGTCTTTACCTGAACAGTGCCAAATAGAAGATATTACGTTTGAAGTTAAGATTAGGGGTAGTGTAACTGGTACACTTGTTCCTACTGCATTTTTCATGTTGAGAAATATGGGTCCGCATGAAGGTGCGAGTTATGGTAAAGAATTATATTCTACACAACCCAATATTAATATTTCAGATTCTTTTAATGTTGTTTCTTATACAATGAATAAATCTGATGCACAAATTTATCGTGCATCAAAATCAACACTTGAAAATGATAGGTTTGGTGTTGTATTAAAATTTAATGAATCCAAATTCACAGGAGGTATTTCTGTTGAATGGGTTCGTGTTATTGTTAAATATAGCGAACCTGAATACATTTGTGAGATTAGAGGTCATGTAACTCCAAACGATTGGGAAGCCGAATATTTGTATAAGCATAAACCATTGGAAGAGTTTAATGTGTTGTTTTATGTGCATAATCCCATTACTTTTGTTTCTAATCCTAAAAGTGTTAAGATAGAAATACCGTTGGGTTTAAGAATTACTCGTTTTGAAACAAGTCAAGGTGCGACTTTTGATGAGAATACGAGGACATTATATTTGGATTGGAGTAGGGCAGGTAGTCCTTATGTTAAAATCTATTTTATTGGAACTACATATGGGTTAAAGAAGTTCACTATTCGTGGTGATAGTAAAATAGGTGTTGTTTCAAGGTACACTTATATTGAAAAAACATTACTTAATGATGTGGATGATGAGCAGGTTGTAATTACTTCATCTGATGTTCGTAGAGGTGCTTATTCTGATTTCTATGTTGGTATTCGTGCATTAAGTCATGATTCTACTGCGGGTTATGATTTTTATTTGAAAGGTTCTGATCCGGTTGAGTTGAATGAGGATAGGTTCGTTAGTTTTGAATTGGATGAGTCAAGAACCTCCGCAGGTGTATCTGTGGATTATTACAGAGATAGTTTTGTGAATTTCAATGTACCTGCTGAAAGGGAAGTTGATATTTATTTCACTGTAAGGTTTTTGCCTGATTTTGAAGGTGAGGAACAATTCCTTGTTAGGGCTGATGATACTACATATTCTTATTATTATGATTATGTTTCATTAGAACCTTACACTTATCGTATTGATGTGAATTATGATGACAATAAAGATATTGTATTCACTAATTCTCGTATGGTATCAACAATCAATACTGGTGCTTATGTTTATCCTATGGCTGTTTCCGAGTTTGATAATCCATTAGTGATGGATAAATCAACTTTAAGATTAACTAAATTCAATGATATTGATTATATTGGTTGTGTTGCATTAGAACAGACTCATTTCAATCCAAAATCCACTTATAAGGATACTTTATTGAATACTTCGTATAAGAATAAAACTTATATGGGTAAGAAGGGAGTTATTGATGAAACTATCACATTGAATGTTAGATTACATCCTCGTGATGTTACTACAATGCAGGGTTTGGTTGCTATGGACAAACCTGTGCCTATTAACGCTAACCATTTATGTTTTGAGGGGGATGCCTTGAATCATCGTGGTTGGGTTGAGTTATATGGGATTACTGCCGAAGAAACTAATCCACACTGGTACAAATGTACTTTATCAGTAAAATACATCACACATAACTTAAATACTCGTTTCAGCATAAATAAAGGAAGTAATGTTACTGATTATTTCTTACCTGATTTGATGAATAGTGTTTGTGAATATGGTGATGATTTAACAGAGTATTTCTATATTGAAACAAACGGTGGTTATTATTACTCAAAAGATGTGGAGGATTATCATTTACGGAATATGTTCATTTTGGGGAACAGTAATAAGTTTAAAATAACCCAAAATGAATTATTAGGTTTGAAATCACAAGTAAACTTCAATTGGTACAGTACAAGGAATTATGAATCACAAGACAATAATATGTCACGTATTGTACGGTTGATTGATGACCAAACTGGAAATGCTGTAATGGAATATGAATGGTACGATGTAGACTATTCAAGAACAAGTGAGTATACTTGTAGAGTTATTTGTAGAATACTTCACAAAGGTGCTTATAAAACAATATTGAATCGTACTCTTGTATTAAATAGAGATGTTGAGTATGATGGTGATGAGTTTGATGAAAACAGTCTGTTTGGTAGTGAATTAATCCTCAAATTGATTGGTGATAAATTATCCATACAAGATTGTGGTATTTCAGGTAAAGAATTATTAATTGAAGATATTGATTTGCAGAATGGATTATATTATTTTGAAACCGAATTTGTAAATAACAATATTGATTTCGATGCACCAAATATTGGTGTATGGGCAGATATTAGTGTAAGTACATTAGAGTATAGTCCTGACTTTGCAGGTTTCTATAAAAATCTTTTAATCAGTCCGTTCCCAGTTCCTGGTAAAACAATATTGTTCACAAGAGAATCAGAAGAAGGTAGTATATTCTATATTCGAGGTGATGATACAGAATGCAGTTATATGGTTAATCCATATTTCCAATACCATTGTGGTGTGGATTTGCAAACAAGAGATGGAATATCAATATTTAACTTGGATAATAATTACCAAGTAGTTTATATTACTAATGGTTTAGTTAAATTAGGTATTAATCGTTACAATGGTAGAATGACTCTCTCCCGTTACGATAAACAATCAAGAACTTATATTACTGTTAGTAGGTTGCAATTAACCAAATACGATGATATAAATATCAATTCATTCACCGATGATAAATTAGAACTACAAGTGTCTGATACAGTAATTACAATGTGGAGAGGACACCCATATGTGTATTTCGAGCATCCTAATGAAGATATTCTTTTAATGGATAAATTAGTGAAAGTGTATGGTAATGGTGTAGGTACTGCTTCAGCAGATATTCCATCATATTACAGTATTATTGATTCAACTAATTTATTACCAACTTGTGTAGCATCAGAACGGAAAATTGACTCAAAATGTTTCACCATTACCGAAGAAGAAATAACTGACCCACCAAACGATGTTTATATTGAACTCGTGGAAAATAAAGGAATGGCAGAAGAATCATTAATCATCACTGATTGTTCGTATCAGTATGATAGTATGAGGTTTATTATAGATGGAATCATTTATACTGGTGAGTTACCTGATAGTGAGGACACATTATCATTCACACATAAAATAAAACATAAATTTGAGTATGCAGGAACACATACTGCAAAAGCAGTGTACTGGAAAGGTGGAAATTATTATTATTCACCTACAATTGAGTTCAATATTGAAGATAACACTTATCGTATAATTCCAACCTTCCCTGACTCAATGTATTATCGCCAACATAGTTTTACAGGTGAATTAACTTATGCAGGTTCACCAGTAGGAGGTGAAACTGTTGTCATTTATGTTAATGGATTATCATATACTCGTATAACTGACTCCGAAGGTAAATTCAATTTGAAAAACAGATTACCTGCTGGATATTATCCTGTTGATATGACATATAGTGAAGGTGGAGAAGTATTAGCAAGAACAAGAAAAGACACTAATATTATGAAAGGTTATGCTAATATTGATTTAGTTTCATCCGATTATATTGCCGACCCAACACAACCTAAAAGAACGGTTACAAGAGGAGGATATGTGCAAGTTAATCTAACAAACAATCTTGACCCAGAAGATGATGATGTTGAGTTAGAAGAAACTTACATTACTGGAAAACAGATTGTATTAAGTGTTAATGGAAGAGATTATATTCGTACAACCGATAATGAAGGAAAAGCTAAATTAAACATTAATTTGAACACCGGATCATATGACATAAAAGTTTCATTTCCTGGTAGTATGGAGTATAATGGTAATGTGAAGAACTTTGAAATAAGGGTAATAGAATAATGACAAGATTAATTACGATTTTTGATAAGGATTTAAATCAAAGAGTTTTTAGGTTATTTGAGGAGAATGAGATAGAGGAAAAAGTAGATACTAATCTTACAATCTCTGCTTCATCAGCATCAATAGATGTGGGAAATAATGTTGAATTAACTGGTGTATTAACTGATGAGAACAGTGTACCGTTAGGTGGTATGAGTATTAGAATATTAAAGAATAATGTTCTTGTTGATACAGTTACTACAAATAGTAGTGGTGTGTATAGTAAAATAATCACTGGTTTAGATGTTGGTACATATCATTTCCATGCTTCTTATGCAGGTAATGATGTATATGATAATGCTTTATCCCAAACTATTGATGTATCAGTGGTCAGGCATACTTATGCAGTTACTATTACTGCTGATAAACAATCAATATTAACAACTGAAAGTGTTACTGTTACTGGTACTGTAACAAGAGATGGCACAGGGTATAGTGGTCAAACTGTAAGGTTGTTTGATGATGGTACTTTGATTGATACATTAACCACTGATAGTAATGGGGATTATACCAAAACTGTGTCTAATCTGACACAAGGCACACACAGATTCTACTCACAATTCGATGTTTATGAGTCAAGTATAATATTAGTTGAAGTGGTTGAACATAATTACAGTATTGATATTGTTGCTGATAATCCAATCATTCAAAGTGGTGATACATCAATTATTACTGCAACATTATTAGATGGTATTGATCCAGTTATTAACGAGTCATTAAGTTATATTTTATCTAATAAAGGAACTGTTGTGGGTTCAGGTTCTGCATTAACAAATTCCAATGGTCAAATAACTATTAATTATGTTGGGGCAGGTTTGGGAGATATTGATGTTGAAGTTAGTTATGGTACACTTCTTCAAGAAACATTTGTGCTTTGGGATACATTCTTCTATGATAATGGTTTAGATTCTGATTATAACCCTAACTGGGAAAACTATAATAATTACCTAAACATTGCAAGAGATAATCTTGGTACATTATTAACGAATACAAGCGGAAATACTGGTTATTGGGTTAGTACAAGGAATTTCCCATCATCTTTTGTTGTTGAATTTGATATTATTAGTGTTAATGGGTCTACAAGTGTTGCATATTCTTCACTACCAGCCTCTCGTCTACGAATTGATACAAGAGCAAGTGGTGGAGATAAATTCAAAATAGAATATAATAATAATGAAAACAAAATATATGTGAATGAAGAACTTATATCTACTAATACAACATCTAATGAGCAGTATATAAGTTTAAGACTTGAAAATAATGCTTCATTCAAATATAAGAACTTTAAATTATACTCTGTTTTAGGTTATGATTTAACTTTGTCATCGGATAAAGATATTTTGTCTGCTCATGATGGGGAATCTGCAACTGTAACTGCACTATTAACGGAGAATAGTGTTCCAATTGGAAGTGTAGAATTAGAGTATAGTGTTAAACATGATAATACTGTAATTGATTCAGGTACAGTTACTACTGACTCTAATGGGGAGGCGAATATTGTTTATACTGCAACTGGTGTTGGAGATGTCAATGTTGAAGTCAGTTACAGTACACTTCTAACAAAAATATACGAACTTGAAGATTGTTGGAATACTCAAATATCTGAAATATCCATTGGTAGTGGTCAGACTGTTTCCAGTATTGGGATGGATACAGTTCATAATGTACAAAATGAAGATTTCACATTAATATTCGACCATAAAGGCAATGGAAACTTGAATATTGGAGCAAAAAGCGAATATAATCCACCATCAACAGGGAATTATCGTCTGACATTAGGAACATATTCAAACAAACATTATTGTGGTGTTCGTACATCATCAACAGATGAGGCAAGTGGCACTACTGCTGATAATAACACATATTATACCTATAAAATTGAAAAACAAGGCACAACAGTTAAGTTCTATGTTGATGACACACTACTTGCTACAAAAACAGTAACTTTCTTCAACGATTATTCCGAATGGAGTATTTACAATATTAAATGGGGTAGTGGAGCAGATTACATGAAAAACATAAGATTAAAAGCATTATAATGCTTTTAACTTTAATGTTTTTAATACATACGAAAACCATCAAAATTTTTTAAAAGAGGTGAATTAAAATAAAAAACCTTGAAAAAAATGAAAATTTTTGCGATGGATGTTGCTATCGCAGACATTGTGAAAAAGAATTAGAAAAATGCTGTTACCTCGTTAAAGAGGAATGTTTAATTAAAAAAGGAGAATTCTTATGAAACCTAATAATTTGTATGCGAGAACTATTGATGAAAGAAAATATGATGTCCGTAAACCAAACAATGTCTATTTGAGAGATATTGCAGAAGCCATAGAAGGCGGTGCTGGTGGTGGATTAGACTTCATAGAATTAGTTATTACTTACAGTGATGGAACAACCGAAACAGTGAACTTTGGAGTAATAGGAGAACAAGTATAAAATGGTAGATGTATTTGAGAATGCAGTGAGTATTCTTATTCATGATAAAGATGTTTGCTCTATTAAAACCATTGATGGAACAGTAGTGTGGGAGAAACCAGTTCAAACAACCACTATTTTAGTGTTTGGTGGAGATACTATTTCTTTCGGACAGAATCTTGTTTCTACTGGTGATGTAACTGTTGATTGGGGAGATGGAACTACTGAAATTATTAATAATCCAACAACGAATATTTCACACACTTACAGTGATGGTGAAACTACACATACAGTTATTTTGGATGGGGAAATAACAAGATTCATAAACCAGTGTTTTATTGGTTGCACTAATTTAATATCTGTCAATGTGTCAAATTCTGTTAATATTCTGGGTGCAGGGTGTTTTCGTGGATGTACTGCTTTGACATCAATCAACATCCCATCTTCTGTTGAAATGTTAGGAAACTCATGTTTCTCTGGATGTACTGGCTTAACTTCAGTTATACTTCCCAACAATATTTATTCAATTAATACTTCTTGTTTTGAGTATTGCACCAACTTAACATCGATAAATATTCCAAATTCCGTTACAACCATTGGGAGCAATTGCTTTACTCATTGTTTGAATTTGATTGATTATCAATTGCATTGGCAAGGAAACAGTATTATAAAATATAATTCCAGTACGATGCCTATTAATTCCGAAACTATTTTTACAATCCCACATGGTAGTACAGAAGATTATGTTGCGAAAGGTTATCCATCCGATAGATTAGTTGAAAGAGGTGCATGATGGTAGAATATATTAATTTAGGTGAATATTGGTTCTGTATGAACAGAATCGCTTTATGGCTTGTCCGTAATGGTAAAAAATTCAATACAAGAAGTGTTTATGGTTATGAGAATCGTGGGGCAGATTATGGTACAATAATTAAAGTAATCAAAGAGCGAGGAGATAAGGTAGAACTTGATGGTTTGATTGCAGAATTTGTTGAATGTGCCATATTTGATAATAAAGACTTATCTTTTTTACCTAACTATGTTACTTGCTCTGATGGCAAAACCAAACTATATTTAGATACCTATGTCGATATGGCTAATCGTGTGTCCGCATACGAGGTATTACATGGCAGAAGCCCAAACATAGTTTACATCAAAAAAGAAAATAAGATAAGTACATCCACACCAACACTGGATAATTTTGAGTCCAAGTTTGGTAAGTGCGAATATATTGATGATGCTATGGCTAAAATACAAGGAAGAGGCTATGCATACTACTATAATAGTGCCTACAATACAAATACAACAATCAATCGTATCTACAATAGGCAAGGTGTAAACTGTACAGACTCCGCACAATTATTCTACCGTTTAGCATTAGACATGAACAATAAATATGGTAGAAAATACGAAGTACAATTCGTTCATGTGTTCTGTCAGAGCGGTACAGGACATATTAGATTAAGATTAAGAAGTGATGGTGGATATTGGTTCTATCGTGACCCATCAGCTTGTTTAGATGGGAATAGCATCACATACAATTGGTGTAGCAATGGTAGAGTCAACGCATACAATCCATCATGGATTTTTGAGGATTTATATCAATGAAAAGAAACACAATCAGTACGGATCTTATCCGAAAAAATTTCACAAACCCTAAAATCACATTAAGTGTAGGGAATATGAAAAGTGATGATTTGTTGATGGTAAGACCAATAATACGATTGTACACGAGTGGTAAAGCATACCTGACTCAATATGCAGGTGCATGGTGGGTAGTTAATAAAAACTACCTCCAAAAATCTCGTACATTCAACATCAACACAGAATCATTAAATAAAACAGCATATTATAAAATAGTTTTTGTTGTAGATGGTATGACTCCAAGAAACAGGTTTTATTTTAATCATGTCCAATTGTCCGAAGGTAGTGCAACTGATTATCATCCACCTGAAGAAGATATTCCTAAATCAACTATTCAATTCACAACTAATTTTTATGCAAACTTATACACTTCCACAGAAGAGAATTATCTTCAAGTAATCAGACCATATTACAATAACATAGACACTGAAACCATCACTAAAAGTAAAGCAACTGTTTTAGCACCACATTTAATGAATGAAGATTATTATGACAGTCCAGCGAACATCGGGCTTGAATTTATGAACTCAACAGACCAAGTAATAGAGATTTTAAGATAATGGTAAGAAAACATATTCCAAGAGATTATAGTCATCATAGAAGAACAGTAGTCAGACCCACAAATGAATATCGTAAAGTCGAGATATTCAGTTATGACCATCCCGAAACTATGTATTACTCAATCTATGAACAGAACATTACTGGAGATAATATCAAGGAAGCGAACTGTTTATCTTGGCAATGTTATGAATCAGCAAATGACTGGGCGAGATTTAGCATCGACTGTAAATATAATGTAGATGAGTTTTCAGAATACCGGTTAGATGTTGTATACCAAAATAAAACAGACGAGGATAAAACCGGATTTATCGACATATATAATGAGTCTACTGAAAGATTAAGTAATGAAAAATTAATATTTGATGGTGAAACCAACTGTATTAAAAGAATGACTGCCTTCTATGAATTAGAGAAAGGAGAATACACATTCCACATCAGATTACCCCATAACTGTTATTTTATGGGAGCAATAATCCGTAAAATCAAATATTACAGTGGAGATAATATTGATAGTGCAAGAACAAACTTAATGTTTCTATCAGACAGTATAAGTAAATCATCATCAATTAAACCCGCAGAAGCAAGTATAAGTATAGGATACGATGATTCATTTGAATGTCCTGACTCCGAAAGCGGGTTCTACATGGATTACAGGGATGAAATCAATATTTATACAAAAGATGAAGATGATGAACTCAAACAATTATTCGGAGGATACATCTCATCAATACTACCTGACAGTGATAGAACCAAATTAACCATTACAGCTGCCGACAGATTAATTGATGGTCAAAACAAGTATGTGATGGATTCAATGTATCTTTTAGGAGGTACAAAAGTAGCTGAAGAATACGATGCAGAACTCTATCACGATTTCAAAACCTATGGTGAAGCATTAAAATATCTCTGCGACATATGTGAAACTTCCCTGAAAAACAATATCAATGAAAACTATCTCGTGAATGGAGAAGCATATGAAACTGGATTAGCAATCACATTCGGTAAAAAAGGAAATGCAAAGAATGTCCATGCAACAGAAATGAGTGTATCTGAAAACGAAACATTCACAACAATAAGAAATAATCCTGGTGGAGATAAATATCAGGCAACATATGTTTATAATCACAAAGATTATGGAATTGATCCGGTTGAGATAACTGATTTTCCAAACTTCTATTTGACATATGGTTTAGGTGACCCTAAACAAGAAGTCGGAGATGATGGGGGCAGTAGTTCAGGAAGTACAACAGCAACTGGAAGTAATAAAGGTAAAACAGTAGTTGTAGGATGTGATAGAAATGACCACAACGATGCAAAAGTACAAAATGCAGTAATCAGTGCTTTAAATGCAGCAGGATACAAAACAGAAAAATTAACAATAGGACCAAACTATTTTGCAAGTTATTCGTATCATGGTGCAAGACAAGGTAAAATAGGAGTTTATATTATTGCAGCAGGTACATATGCAATCGCAGATTACTACTATGGTGCTTGTAAAGGTACAACATTTGATAGAGCAATATTCCCTATTCGTGGAGATATATCTTCACAACCTGGTGGAAGAGAACCAGGATTCTCCACTAAACCAATTGGTGCTGACCCTGATTGTCCATCATGGTTATGTTCACATATTCGTGGTTTAACATTCCCACAGATGAATGCTAAACTTAAAGATAGAGTAACCATTGTAGGTGGTGCAACTGCTGAACAAATAGCACAGAATACTGTTGCTGCTGTTAATGGTGGTTCACCAGGTGCAGGTGGAGGTGGAGGCACAAGTGGTGGTGTATCTGCCGATTCAGTATTCAGAGCAATTACTGATGAAGCATTCAAATACAGATACTGTCTTGGTTGTGGTTCATCTTCATGGAGTACAATGAAATCTTGTGGATATGGTGATTGTTGGGCATTCAGTGATTTAATCTTCACAAGACTAAAAGAACGTGGTGTATCATGTAAAATCGTTGAATACGGAACATCTATGGCAAATAATCATCGTACAGTAATGTATAAAGATGAAAATGGGAACTGGGTTGATTTCCCTTATCGTCAATATGGTTGGAACACTAAATACAACAATATGCTCAACAACACCGCAGGTTCTGCTAATGGTGCTGTTATCTCTTCCTTTGAAGGTACAGGTATCAATGGTGCGACTGGTGGTAGTGAAAGTGCGAAGAAAATGACTATTGGTTATGATAAAGATAAACCATGTCAATTTTATATCGAATTTGTATTCAGCAATGATAAAGTCAATACTCATTCATATGTAATGAATGTAACAGCAACTGCAACATTTGCAGATACCATTGGCAGACTCCCAACCTACTGGATCAATAACGTAGTTAAACAATCAACAATGGAAGTCAAAGATAAGATGGCTGATATTGTTGGCGATGATGATTTGGAGTTCAAATATTATATTCATGCAATCAAGATTAAATCACCATTGAATAGTGAAGGTTGGTATAAATCTGATGAAAACACTATTGATGAATCAAGTTGTAAAATGGATCTTTATGGAATGGGTTTCAATAATGGAACTGTTATTAATCCAACTGATTTATCAAGTTGTGGTAAATCTATTTTATCAGAAATGGAATCATTAGTAAAAGAGTCCGGTTATTTAGTTGATATTGAATATAGTAAACACCGTAAAGATGATGTGATTAACTTTAAGGTAGATAATCAAACAGAACCTTCATTTGAAGCTATGGAAGGTGATGATAATAATATTTTATCATGGAGTAGTATAAGTTACACACCAGTGTCTAATTTATTCAACACTTCTGTATACGTCTATAAAAAGAATATGGAAAAAGGACAATTTTATAGATTTGTAAATACAAAAGATAGTAATAGTGTTTTAAGATATGGGGAACAGATAACTCTTCAAACATCATCTGATGTATTAACCGACAGGGAAGCATATTTTAATGCGAGGAAGAAATCTGAAAAGTTCAATCCAGTAGAAACTTATTCATATACGATAACTGTTCCATATAGTCCTGATATTAACATTGGTGATTTAGTGAAGGTGGTTGCTGATGCGAAGAAACTCAATACTTTAAAAAGAGTTGAGTCAGTTAAATATGTCTATGATATATCAAAAATACCTAAATGTCAGACCACTATTGGTTTAGGTGAATTAGACCCTGATGCAAGATTAAAAAAGACTTTAAGAGAGATTCGTGAGTCAGTTAAAAAAGAAAACACTTTATTCAGTACAACTGCCGAACCAGTGAATAATAAGAATGTATATCAATGGGAGTATTAAAATATGGAAGGTAAAGGTTCATATCAATTAAGAAAAGATGTTGATAGGTTGCAAACTAAATATAAGGATATTTCTGCGAGTATGATTGGTTATGAGGAACTAATCAAAGCAACAGAAGAATATAAAAGAACATCTGACACAGCATATACTTTATTTAGAGGTGATTGTTGGACAATCAATAATAACTTCGAGTCAAGTGCAGCAGTTACAAGTCAAACACATTCTGATTTAACTGTAACTGGTACATTCAGAACAGAAAACGATATGATTGGATTGTACTGGAACTCCCAAGACTTAATTACACATCCTTATATTAGTTATGGTTCTCGTACTGATTATTCGGACGTTATACTCCAATTTGATTATTCTATGTCCGGTTGTATGGATTTCACTAATAATGCAATCAGTATAACTATCAGAACTAAATTAGGTGAAACATTCTATTTAAAGATGAATAGGTTTATCAATAACAGTCATTTTTATTTAGACTTTAATAATTTATCTATACTTGCAGGTGACCAGTATATCGATAGATACGGTCAAGAAATCACTGTTGATACAGAAACATCTGTTAGTCCTAAAAACATTGAGTCTATCATGTTTGTTATTGTACCCACCAATTATGTTGAGAATAATAGTCAATATACGATTATGGAAAATACTCAATTCACCTGTACTATCTCAAATATCGATGTTTTTAATGGATACATTTGTAACGAGCATATTGATTTAGACCCGCACGAGTACAGGTTATGTGAAGGTTACGATGACTTCTATAACCTTAATCCTAAACGAGTAGTTAGGGAAATGCGTAAATTAGGTTATGTGGAATGGTTAGATTTATACATTGGTGCATCTCATTTCTATGAGAAGTCAGGTACTCCTGGTGATGTGATTACTGATTTGTCCTTTAATCATAATCGTACTGAAAAGATGGTTTTATCTCAAACAACATATTTGAATAATGCTTTTGTTGCATGGTTAGATTGTTATTCGAGGGAGTTAAAGGCTAATGATACTAATAATTTGATTATTAGTGTTTCAATGGAGAATTTACAATGCCCTAAATCGTGGAGGCAGAAAACTGCTGATGGTAGATATGCTTTAACTGGTTGGATACCTTCAACATTCTTTTACAGTCCTTGTCATACTGAACCTATCACTTATATGAAAAAGGTTAGTGAAGCTTGTCTTGATATTATTGTAGCGAATGGATTACCACCAATACTTCAAATGGGAGAGGCTTGGTGGTGGTGGCAGGAATCAGATAAACCAAATCGTCCACCATGTTTTTATGATGATGCAACCAAAACTAAATATCTTGCCGAGCATGGTGAGAGCATTCCTTTATATTACTCATCCAAAGCAGCATATAGCAAGCCTGTAATTAGGTGGTTAAATAATCAATTGGTTCTTTATTCAGCCCAATTAAGGAGTGTAGTAAAGAGTTCAAAGTATACTGATGGTGTATATATGGCTCTATTTTTCCCACCTTCTGTAACTGATACTGATAGAGTTCCGCCTATGATGAGGGAAGTAAATTATTTGAAGGATGCTTATTCTCCTAATCAATTAGATATTCTTCAATTGGAGGATTATGATTGGGTTATTGAGGATAGTCCTCATCATGACGAGGTTTATGGTCTTGGTCAGGAGTTAGGTTTCACTTTGGATAAATTACATTATTACGGTGGTTTTGTACAATATCCTGAAGATGCTATTGAGTATTGGATTTTAATCAAGAAGGCGATGGATGTTGCAATTAATATGGGTTTTGCTGAAACATATGTTTGGGCAGGTTCGCAGGTTCGTAGAGATTGGAAAATTTTAGGTTATGATAAGTATGAGTTGGTTCAGGGATTGATGTTCGTATAGTTGCGAACATCTTTTTTTATTTTATGTGTATGTAATATATTTCTTACATTAAGTTTATATATTAGAATCATTAAATATTAATCTATATAGTAGTTTCAGTACATATGTTACTATTACCTATGTAACGAAAACATATATATATTTTACTATTTGATAATACATTCATAATTGAAAAGTATTACTCTGATTAGTTATCAAATGGTAACCTAACTATTAAATATACATCAAAAAAATAAGTGATATTATGCACAAAAAAAGTTCAACATTAATAGAGAGATTATTTCATAGTAGTAGTGAAAACACGAAAAAAAGTTATAATACTACCATCAGGAAATACGAAAAATTCCATAATTTATCTATGGAAGAAATGATAGAAGAGGCACTGGATGAACAAGCAAACAATGTTCCCGAACATAAACTATCAATATATGATAGGATTATGAATTTCCAAGAATATTTGATTGATAACTATGTTCATTCAACAGTAAAACACGATTTATCACGTATTAAAACAATATACAAAAGAAGTAGGGTAAGATTACCTTACTTCCCACCAGTTGATCCGAAGAACTGTAAGCAGAACCCTTATATTGATTACTTTGAAGTAATCACAAAGGATGAAATCAGATTAGCATTACCATTCCTGACAGAAAACCTCCAGGCAAGAGTAATGCTAATGGCTACTGGTGGTTATTCATTGGAAGAAACAGATTCAATGACCGTTAGGAAATTCCTTGAAGAGTTATATGAGTATCATCAGCAAGATGATGCTAATGAAGCAATGAGAATACTCGCAGGAAAAGATAATATTATTTGGGTATCAAAAATGATTAGGCGGAAAACAGGTAAACCATATTATGGTTTCTGTAATCCTGAAACAACTCAAAAAATAGCACAAAGTTGGCTTAAAAAAGACATCACCAATATTGATGTTAAATTATTCAGACAACAAAAAATGTGGGTGTCTAAACAGATGGGAGCAGTAAATGATGCTCTCGGATTTGGTAAAGCAGGTGGGTTCAGAAGATTCACACCACATCCACTTCGCAGATTCCATGCAACAAACTTGAATGGTGCATCATTATCCTATGAAGAGGAAATGCAAATCCGTACCATTGATGAGTTGCAGGGTAGAGCAATGACTGATGTCCAGTCAAGATACATTAAAACAAATCCTCTGAAACAAAAACTACTTTATGCAAAGGTAATGAATAATGTATCACTCTTCAACACCTACACTTACGAGATTTTTGATGGTGATGTTGTAGTTCATCGTGTTGATCCGGTGAAAAAATCTGAAAAATTAGAAAAAGAGAATGGGATTTTAAAAGAACAAGTCAAAAATAATAATAAAATGGATTCTGAACTGAAAAAGTACATTAGAAATGTAGGAAAAGACAACTTCGAGGAGAGGTTGTCCAAATTATTAAGCGAGTTGTGAATATAGTTAATCCACAACTCTACTTACTCTTTTTGATGCTGTTTAGTATATATGTAACTACTCGTTTAGGGTAGTTTCTTATGCTTAAAAATATAAGTCATATTCAAAATATCACCGTCTGCATTCCTCAACAACTCACCAGTAGATAATTCAAGGAAAAATTCATTTTGAACAGACTCCAACAACTCATTACTTAACAACTCACCAGTCTGAATTAACACTTCATCACAATCAACAATCACATCCACTCTTGAAGGATGCTGTTTCCGGATAAAGTTTTCAAGTTTCAACTTGAACTCCCCACAAATCTCATTCAACTCAACATTCATACTAACTAATTTTTTATTCATCGTTTGTATTCTCATCGAAACCTCCATACTCTATTATAACAAACAACTCTATCTAATCTACATTTATTCTTCATGTGCAAAAACTTATCATAATTAGCTTCACTCATATGATGATAATTAATAATAATCTTCCTCATACCATAATACCATTTTTTCTGATTAAACATACCTAATCTCATCGTAAATATCCCTGTAACTCCTTTTCTTTATATTCATCAAACAATTCAATCAAATCACAGATACAATGGAATTGTGATTCGCTGAAATCAAAATCCATCTCCCTCTTATCAAGTATACTTTGTATCTTATGGAAGAGTTCAGGGTTAGGTTTTTTATCATCCTGTAATAACTTTTGTTGCTTAACCCATCTCTGAATCTCCTTATTCTGTTTTCCTTTATCATTCTCATATTCTTCTTCAATAGTGTCTATGAGATGAACAAGGTCTATTATCTCATAAGGTGTTCCCTGATGAGGTAAAGCATTCTCTAAAATATAAATTAGTTGATTATAACCAAATTCAGATAATCCAATATTCACATAACTACTCATTTTTCTAACCTCAAATTAATGTTATCAAAAATATCACTGACTATGCAGTATACAACAATTCCTAAATTCGCATAGAATAAATGAGGTTGTTTCAAACAACCCCATAATATCACAAATATACTAAAACATACTATATCATTTAATCTGAATAGTTTCATTTATGAGCACTCCTATTAATTAAACTTAAAACACCTGTCAATAATAAGAATATTACTATTGCCATTGCCCACCACATTACTCCAGTTAATCCAAGACTTGTTGCTACAAATCCAGCTACAAGCATTAATGCACCAAATATAATACACCATATAACAATTATTGAAATAATACCTAATACCGGTATAATTACATCAAGATCCATCTTATTTTTTACTCCTTGTTAATTTTATACACTGCTTTATCTTTTGTAATCATATAATAATCAACAGTCACTTCTTTTAATAATTCATAAATATCTTCTACTGTAACTTCAGTCGGTTTGATTTCCGTTATCACAAAACTCCACGTATAATCATCTACTACAATTTCATCATCATCCCATAATTTTTCAATTACTAAATTAACTTTGTCATGGAATGATAATTCCTCCACATTTTCATTTAACCATTCACATAACTCTTCCGCACTCTTTTTATTTGCACGATATTTATCAACTGGACTATTTTCGTCATAATTATCCTTGATTGTCCATACATCAGGATAAATAGTATTTATATATTCGCCTTTAATTTCTTTAATCTCAAATCTCATATTATCCTCCAAAGTACATTTTTTATTTTCCCATAATCTATCTTCGCTTTCCACCACTGATGGTGCAATCATACATCTTCCACTTGGTCTTGTGTGTTGTTTAAACCACAAACTTAAAGCATCCAATTCATCATCTGAACATCTCATCTCTCTTATCCACCTTAAACAATTTTTCAACATCCTGCTGATATACTATATTCACCGATAATATTTTATCCTTTGGAATTAAAACTATCCTCTCACAACCATCTTCACCGGTAGAGTCTATCACTAAATATTTGTGATTCTCATCATGGATAAAAGAGTATGGGTAAACCATCTCCCCAATATCCACACTAACACAAATATCATTCGATTCCAAACCAGTTAAAGTTTCTAAATACTTACTAATCATTTATCTGCACCAATATTTTATTTTCCTCCACAGATAATAATTCAATATCTCTTTTTATGTTGTCTTTCATCTCATCAGATAATCCAACTAATTCAAGATTTTTGTTTAAAACTTTCTTTTTTCTGCGTATTGCTGCTAATGTCATTTCTAATTCACATCTTTGACCCATCCACATCTCTCCATTTCATCTCTATGTTTAACTGCCTCATCATATGTTTTAAAGTATCCGAAGCATTTCTGTTCACCATTAATCGTTTTCTGCACTTTAAAATATAATCTGTTACCGCTTCGTTGTTTGGTTATGTATCTATCCCATGCCGGTAATTCCATTGTTTTATAAATGTTTGGTTCATCGTTTCGTGCCATCGCCTCCGTTACATCCCAATCCGATTCAACGAATAAATCTCTATCATATAATGCGTCTGTTATATCATCATATGTACCGTATCGTTCACTATCTTTGAATATACTGTATGTACCATTACTGTTCTTGATTATATGTTTGTAAAATTCTGCCAAGTTCATTCTCCTCCCATATAATATCTCCAGTTATAATTAAAGTCATGTTACCATTCATTGACTCCATATAAATAGTATTCTTACGGAACTCTTCCAGTTCTTCAGGTGTGCATACTTCCTTCGCAGTTATTAAAAGATAATTAGCAATCCAATCCTCTAATGATTGTACATCATACCTCCAATTATCCATATACTCATTTAGCTTGTTTGCTAACATTAACCATATATAGGAAGGTATGGCGTAAGGTTCTGCGTCATGATAAGTAACATATAATCCAGCAAGTAAAGTGCTGAATGTACTATCTTCCATCTTTACACTTACTACCATCTTTACCTCTCTTAATATAATATTCACATATAGGACTATTAAACCTACACTCGATACCTAATCTTTCACAGTATTGTTTATCTTTTAAGTAATCACATTTTCCACATATATTAACCATCATTATCTACCTGCCTTATCTGATACAATTAATACTATAATGAATAATACCATTATACCTATTGTTAATAAACTACCCATAATATTTACTTGCCACTACTCCATCACTACAATGATATTTACTACCTATACCATCACTACCATATGGTCGCAGACATGGTTGAGTTAATGTAGATAATACTAACTGACATATACTATCCATATACTTTAACTCAAACACCTTGTTTGATACATTGCAGATTTCCAGTGTAATGTTACCACAGTAGCCCGGATCAATATAACCTGCAGTTACATGAACCATCACACCAAGCCTACCAATACTACTTCGACCATCCACCATCGCCACTAAATCACCTGGTATTTCAACATACTCTAATGTGCTGCCGAGTATAAATTCACCTGGTTGCAATAGGTATGGCTCATCAAATATGTCTGTTTCCACACCATCAATGTTTAAAAGCTTCCTATCTAATCTTAAATCAACACTTGCCGGTTGTATTTGATTCTCCTCTATCGGAGATATGATTAAATCAGATTGCTGTAAAGCACCATAAATACTCGCATCAGATAATATCATTTTTTATCCCTCTTTTTATGAACAAAACCACTCCAACCAACTAATGGTGAGTATTTGAAGCATATTTCATATCCATCTTCTTCTAACACCTTACATAATCCTTTTAATTGGTCTTTTAAGGAATTATAGTCATCTCTTAAATCTTTTAGTGTTGTTTCAGTGGATTCGTATTTGTTTTTATATCTCTCCATCTCGCATTTATATTCTATTTTGTTATGATTGGCTTCAAATAATTCTCCTTTTCTTTTTTCAGTAGTATAATAATCTCCAATCAAATATCCTACAATAAAACATACCATTGCACAAACAATTTCATAAAATTCTATCATTGTTCTTTCTCCCAGTCATCGCAAGTTTCATCTTGAAAAACCCATTTGTGATATTTTTCACAGTAAAAATCGCAAGTTACTTCATCATCATACGGAGTTACATTTTTGCAGTAAATACAACTTCTGTTCAATTACTCCACTTCCTACTCAATTCCTTATCATCGAACTCTGAATATTCTCTGCAAGTCTTGTATTTTTCTGAAACATTTTCTTCAAAGAATTTTAGGCAGTAGTCTTTTTTTCCATTGTAGTTTTCGCATTTTTCGTGTATGTTAGTCATTCTATCAAATCCTTATATTCTTCACTTACAGTTTTTTTTATTAGTTCATCGGCTTCTTCAATACTTATTCCGAATTTTCTCGCAAGTATGATTGGTGCTACGAAGTTTAGATACATTCTCATGTTCATTTTATCAAATCCTCTTGTTCTTCTAAATAATCTTCAAAATGTTCAAATACTTGTCTTTCAACGATTAATTCCATTTCGGTTGTTTCTACGAATGTGTATGTTGTGTTACTTAACCATTTTTTGAATTGTTCGTATTTATCAGTCATTTTATCAAATCCTTTTCTTTTAACTCATTATAGCATTTATCAACTGCATCGCCATTTATTTCTATATCATCACCATCTATACTGCCAAATCCTATTTTAACAATGTATTTATCTAATACTTTTTTGATTTCGTTTTCTTTTTGTTCTTTTTCAAATTCCTTGAATAAATTTCCTATTGCAAATACAAGGTCTATTTCATCTTCATCTGTTGGGTGGTGCTTAAACCATTCCTTAAACTCTTCGCACTTATCAGTCATTTTATCACCTTATCAATTTTGTATATTGTTCCGTTTGCTAATATTATCTCGTTATTTGTTGATATTTTCCGTATAAAGTCTTTTAAATCATTATTCCCTTTTTCACTATCAATCAATTTTGAATGATATTTAAGTTTCATTCCCAGTTCATACTTCCATTTTTCTGTTTTATTCTGTAATTCTATTTCTAATTCCTTTATCTGTTCATCTTGCTCGTTCATTCGCTCATAAATCATATTATTCCACAATTCTTCACCAGTTTCATTATCTTTGACCATAATATCATCATAAGCCCATAATTCTTCCACATATCGTTTTTCAGTCATTCATCTCCTCTCCATACATTCCTTAACCAAACACTTGCAACTGTAATTCGGTTTCTCCAAACATTCAGTTCTCAACTGAACAATAATATTGTATTTTCTGCATCTGCCGAACTCACAACCCACATCCAAACAAGAACAACACTTACACTGACCACAAATCATCCCACATCACCATTTTTAATTTCTTTTTCAAAACACCAATATCCTCGCCTATACGGACAATTCGCACATGGAATATTCATCATATCCCCAAAACACCATTCTTTACTGTATATTGTCATTCCACACCATCGAATAATCCTTCTTTTTCCAATTCAGAATATATTACATCCACATTCTCATCCATATCCATGTACAACCCATCATTATCTTCATAGATTTTATCTAATGCTTTTTTAATGATTTTCTTTTCAATATATCCTTTTTTTAATTTTTCAACACTATACTCATACAACACCACTTTTGTAGTTTTTCCAACTATATATCCATGTTCTGCACTATTTTCACAAGTAACTTCAAATACCTTCCCTTTAAACAATGCTCCATTCTCAACAACTTCAATACATCCTCTTTCAGTGTCCATGTCAATTATCCTAACAGAACTGCCCTCTATCGTAATCATTCAAAATCACCAATTCTTTCTAATTTCAATTTGTATTTATTTTGCCCCATAACACCTTTACATTCATTTTCCCAATCTTCAATTGCTTTAAATAATCTTTCATAAGCAGAATTTAACATTTCATTCACAAATCGCAATCTTACATCTTTTTCATCATCAGGACACCATTCGCTTCTCGTTTTATCTTTTTCGCATAATAATTTGAAAAATACTTCACAAAAATTCGTACAAGCATAATACAATCGTTCTTCACTATAACTCATTCAGAATCACCTACAATAAAGTTTCATTTCTTCTTGTAATAACCGTTCAGACTCTTCTAATTCTTTAATCCATTCTTCTTGACCATCATAATCACGATTCAAGATTAATTGATATAAATCATCTAATCTTTTCCTTTGTCCGTCATTTCTTTCCTGTAATTCCCTAATCTTATCATCTTGATTATTCAATAAATCAACTAATTCATCATTCCTTAATGGTCTATCAGTATGATCCTCATCAACATATTCTCCAATTTCAGAATAATTGAATCTTCCTAATTCATGAACACGATATTTCTTATTCATTCAATCATCACCATTTTATAAAGTGAGGAATTCTACTTTGAATCCCTCATATCACGAATCTGTGCTTTATTCAAAACAAACAGATATTTGCCACCTTTTAACTTATAGCAACACTCACTAATACCTGATGATAAATTCAATCTTGCACGAACATCATTTTTATCACAATATCGTTCAAAAATAATCTCAATTGTGTCATTGACTTGACTCCTGACCGAAATAACATCAAAATGTCCTCGAAGTCTTTCCTTGATTTCAGATGGGGTTGCATTGCAAATATCAAACTCATCTTTCAAAGAAATCGTAATTTCCCAATCACCATCGGAATTTTCATATTCTTTGATGGGATATTTATTCCCAATCGCACCAATGACTTCTGATTTACCCCAACCCATAAACCTCTCAACAACAATGACAATTTTTTCTTTTTCTTTTGTCAATGAGATTAAGGATTTACATTCCGCATATTTTGTCTTTATTTTCTCAAAGACATCATCAATGCCTAATTTTTTTGGTGTTAAATCCACAATAATTGTATCAAGTGTATCACCATATGAAATGTTCAAACTTTCATCAAACAAATCATCAAAGTCCGAAGAATATAATTCTTCATCTTCGTTTTCTGTGAATAATATCTTGTTTTCTTCTATTTTTATTTCTCCAATCTGTTCTCCAAACTCTTTTGTTGCTTTACAAATTATTTCTTCTTTGCTTAACATTTTTATCATCTTACTAATTCTTTTATTATTGAGAATAACATTTACAATTCCTGTAAAGCATCCTCCAACTCCTTAATCTTATCCTCTTTCATATTCAACAAATCAACAACATAATAAATATCCATCTTGAAACCGCTGATGGTATCTTTGACCATACCATCTTCCTGTATGTATCTCATAAATATCCTAAACTCCTTAATCCTTCTAATGCAAGGAATCCATCAACAACATCCCGTAGCAGGTTGTTTTCCTCAATAAGTTTGTTTCTTTCTCCCCTATTATGTTTTCTGAATCGTTCAATTTCATTTAATTTTTTCAACAATCTGTCATCAATCAAACCATCATATTCGATTCCTGACTCGACATCTCTGATTTTTTGAGTTGAAACGATTTCAACAAATCTATCCTCTTCACTCATTCTATCACCTCAAAAACTCCCATATATGAATAAAATATACCTTATTCTTCAATCAACCACTCATTCAATTCACCACAGTAAGTAACAACAACCTGTTCATCACCAGTACCTTCACCAGTTAAAATAGTATACAACTCATCCTTGAACCATCTCCACATCAAAAGCTACTGTTTCCAGGAACTCATCTGCATCATCCAAGCCTACATTAAACACATAGTCATAGTAATCTTTACTATGAAAATGACCATTCCTTTCAGATGCTTCAGCTTTAGGATTTCAACCCAAACTTTAACAATCC